>Ga0172375_10000828_pt1 | contig 49997 bp, 44 predicted proteins | sample LakKiv1m_FD_114537 | JGI IMG/M metagenome (GOLD analysis project Ga0172375, IMG submission 114537) | Freshwater microbial communities from Kabuno Bay, South-Kivu, Congo - kab_092012_11.1m | ecosystem: Environmental > Aquatic > Freshwater > Lake | place: Democratic Republic of the Congo... | reverse complement strand
CTTGCGGCGGGAAAATTGGCGATTGATTTCAAAAATCCTTGGCATTTCCTCGCGGCAATGCCCGCCGAAGCGAGGCGCGAAGCGCCGAGCGAGGCTAATTCCTCTGTAAATAAACTTTGGTGGAGCTAAAGGGACTCGAACCCTTGACCTCTTCCATGCCATGGAAGCACTCTAGCCAACTGAGCTATAGCCCCGCGTCTTCCATACCATTGTAGGCAAATAAAGCTCAATTGACAATTTTTTTAAAAGACAAAAGGCGGGAATAGAACCCGAGGACCTTTCGTCTTCGGTTTCCCACCTTACAGATATATAATTATCAAATGAAAAAGCACCGATGACCTACCCCGTGAAGGGGCGGAAAGCTCGGTGCCGACTTTCCTTGAAGATTGGTCTAGGAAGCCTGTAGGACCTCAGTGACTGCTTGGGCGTAGGCTTCAACCGCCTCCGGCTTGTACATGGCGTCTCGTTGGTAGATCGGGGACAAGTCGAGGTTGAGAACCTCTTCGTTTCGCTCTGCGCCATGCGCTACGAGCGTCCCGTCTACCTTCTCTGACTCAAGTACGGAGCAGCCGTAGCTGCTGTCTCTTGTGGCCGCCAGATACCCGGAAGTGGTTGCGATCAGGAGCGAGTTGTAGAAGTACTCGCCTTCTCGCACCCGTTCCCTGAACACCTTCTCCAAGACACTCGCCTCATCCAGAGCCTCGATCGGAATGGCGATCAAATCGCCCCGATACTTCGTGTCCCCAGGATAGGAGCCAGACTTTCTGCCAACTGACACCATCCAGCACCTGTCGTCGATGAGCAGGACCTGGAACCGGTCGTAGCTCATTGTCCCGATGCGCGTACGATGATAGTCGCTATCGTTGGCGATCTCGGTCCAAACGCTTCCACCCGGCTCCAGGTCGATCGGAGCTCCCGTTGCCCCGTACAGCTCGACGAGCCTTGCCAGCACGCCTTCCAGGACTTCCATCGAGCTTAGCTCGACTTTGGTCTCTTCCTGCGTTGACACCCCACACCTCCTTGTCGCTACTGAGTATAAGACAATACCATTATACAATAATATAAATATATAGTCAATACATAAACTTATAGATAAAGCCTGAGTTCGCTGTAGTCGAGCTTGCTGGTGGAGTGTACCGGGCTTGAACCGGTGGCCTCTACGCTGCCAGCGTAGCGCTCTAGCCAACCAAGCTAACACCCCATGTTAGCTAGATTATAGCAGATATAACTTAGTCTACATCTTGCTTTCTAACACCGATAATACGTTCCCGGCCGGGTCCTTGAACCAAGCTATATCAGAGCTGTTGCCGTCCGGTCCTCCCCTGGCAATCCCATCCTCATCCGTCATACCCTCATAGTGTTCAAAACTTACCCCATCAGACTTCAGTTCATCAACCGTCGTCTCGACATCATCGACGTCGAAGTTCAACACTGTAAAGCTGGCGGGTTGATGGTCTTCTTTGGGATAAATAAACACCATACCTCCACCAGGCAAACGCATACTTAAGCCCATTTCGTTTTCATCGACCTTTAACCCTATGGTTTCACCGTAGAAGTTTTTTGTTTTTACCAAATCATTCGTTGAGAAACTACTGAATACACCCTTACTCTTTAGCATAATCACCTCCTTTCGTTACATGCAGTGTAATTATATCGATTTCCGCTGAATTTAGACTGAATGCTAAAAGTCCGCTTGTGTTAAAGCGGACTTTCTTGCTGTTGCGCGCCCACCCGGGGCACGTTTTTGTTTTAAAACTGTTTGTTTTCGCGCAAAGGTTACCCCTATGCGCACCAGCATAGTATTATTATTACCTAATTTTACAAATAACACAAGCATTACCATACACTAGTATTATTTATGAAAGTATGCTTAAATACGATAGTTCAGAAGCACGCGCGTATGGAAGCAAATGGCGAGTATTTACCTACTAGGTATCCTCTTCCAAGCAACAATCGCGAAAAGCGGTCGATCTGAAGAAAGATTTAAGAAGAAAGAAGAGTACCTAAAACATATGGCACAGCAAAATCTATTCGTTGGTAGCTTGGCTTACACCACTACTGATGATACGCTAAAAGCCTTTTTTGAGGCTGTCGGCGAAGTTGCAAGCGCACGGGTCATTACTGACCGTGATAGCGGCCGTTCGAAAGGCTTCGGGTTTGTCGAAATGGCAAACGAAGAAGACAATCAAAAGGCGGTTGACCAACTTAATGGTAAAGAACTCGACGGACGAACGATCAATGTCGGTCTAGCACGACCGAAGGAAGATCGACCTCAACGCGATTTCAACAACAACAATCGCGGCGGCGGATCATTCCGTCAACGCAGTTGGTAAATCAAAAAGCAAATAAAAAACCCGCTTGTTTAAACAGGCGGGTTTTTATTGGAAAAAAGACAGTGGCGATATCAGCCAATCTTGATTAAGATTAAGTATCCTATTGACAACCCCGAAGGTGTTAATCAACCAGGCTGTCATCGTCACAACCAAGAACGTAGCTATCCAAAAGAGTGACTTGATTAACAGATCTTGATGCCCAAGCCAGTCTTTCCATCTGTCGTATTGCCTACGAAGTTTATCTAAAACCCCTTGGGCAAATTTAAATTCGGTAGCCAAAATAGCAAGTCCCGCAAATGTGATCAATATACCCGGGCCGGGATATGGAATTGTGATAATACCAACCAAAAACACCAGAGTACCCACAATGGCTATCATCAATTTTCTAGAATGGTGAATTATGTGTCTAATCATTTTTAATCATCCTTTGAAATTCACTCTCGTTTATGATTTTCGTACCATAGCTTCTAGCCTTATCTACTTTACTACTTCCGGGTTTTTCGCCTATTACCAGATATGACGTATCCTTGGCGACGGCCGTTTGAAAAGTCCCGCCCTGGTTGCGAATATGTTCGGCCGCTTTTTCGCGCGACATAGTACTTAATGTTCCTGTTATGACAAAGCTGACCCCGTTCAGTTCACCGGTTTTTTTTTCAAAGTACGGTTTTACGCCAAGTTTTTCAAATTTATCCAATAAAATTTCGTTATCCGGATCGGCAAACCACGCAACTATACTTTCCGCCACGATCTTGCCTACGCCTTCTACTTCTTGCAACTGATCAAGGGTTGCGTTTTGTAATGTTTTAAGCGAGCCGAAATGATTTACCAGATCTATTGCAGTTTGAACGCCGACGTGACGTATCCCCAACCCATACAAGAACCTTTCAAGCGATGGTGTTTTTTTGTTGGCAACGGCTTTGATTAATTTCTCGGCCGATATATCTGCAAATCTATCTAGTTTTAAAAGTTGGTCTTTGGTTATCGTGTATATATCCGCTAAATCATTGACCAGACCGGCGTTTACTAACGCAACAACGTTTTTCTCGCCCAAGGTGTCAACATCCAAAGCGCTTTTACTGGCAAAATGTGCCAGTGCCAGCTTTAATAGTATGTCGCCGCTGGCTCCTTTGACACGATATACAGCTTCCCCTTTTGGTCGTTCAAACTTTAGCTCGGGGTACTGAGTTTTTAGAGCTTTTTCGAAATCAAATGTAATCGAAACTTTGGGCCGGAGCTCTTTAACTACGCTTTGGACCTGAGGAATTATGTCGCCAGCTTTGAAAATAATGACCGTATCGCCAATTCTGATATCCAACCTGGCAATTTCATCTGCATTGTGCAAACTGGCGTGTTGCACCGTCGTACCGGCAACGATTACAGGATCAAAAACCGCAACTGGTGTTGCCGCCCCGGTTCTGCCTATACTGATAACTATGTCCTTAACAAGCGATGTTGCTTGTTCGGGCGCATACTTGAACGCGACAGCTCCGCGCGGCTGCTTCCCAACGACACCTAAGTCGCTAAATTGCTGCCTATTGTTGACTTTAATAACCAGGCCATCAGTGTTAAATGGCAAATCGTGACGCTTCTCGTCCCACTCGTCAACGAATTTCATCACTCCGTTTAGATCTGAAAACACACTGACCTGTTGATTACGCGTAATACCAATGGCGCTAAGTGCTTTATACGCGTACATATTGGTCGGTATTTCGTTCGGATCGTCACGCAACAAGTCATAAGCCCTGAAATGAAGTGGTCTTCCGGCAACCAAACCCGGATCTAGCTGCCTAATCGTACCAGCCGCTAGGTTGCGTGGATTTGCAAAGATTGGCTGACCCTCTTTTTCTCGAACGGTGTTTAGTTTTTCAAAATCCTTTTTTAACATCACTATTTCGCCGCGCACCTCAGTTCTTCCTTTCAAGAATTTTTCAAACCCGACGGTCTTACGTAATCTAAGTGGTACGTTTTTGATTGTGCGAACGTTTTCCGTCACGTCTTCGCCGGTAAAACTATCGCCACGTGTTATTGCAGCGGTGAACAAACCGTCTTGATAAACCAAAGCGCAGGCCAGTCCGTCCATTTTGATATCGGCAAAAAATTCGTGTTTCACGCCAGGCAGGAGTTTTTCGGTGCGCTTTACCCAAGCCTCGATATCGGCTCGATCGAAAACATCATTTAAACTTAACATGCGCGAGCTATGCCTGACCTTTTTGAACCCGCCGGAAAGTTCACTGCCAACCCGCTGTGTCGGACTGTCTGGCGTGATCAATTCGGGGTATTCGGTCTCGATTTGCTTTAACTCTGCGAATAAGCTGTCGTAAACCGCATCACTGACCGAAGGGCTATCAAGCGCATGGTATTCAAAGCTATAAGTCGCAAGTAGTTCGCGAAGTTCTTGGGCTCGTTTTTCAGGCTGTGTCATCATCAACTACCTTGCGATACAACAGATAAACATAGGTTGATATCCATATCGCCGTAACGGAACTTAGAATCAAAAGCGTCAAAGGCACGGTCGGAAACCATGAAATGGCCGGCAAGACACCCTTAATCCATGCGTCTATCAAGATAATAGGAATCATAATGATGGCCCAAACCAAAATGGTGACAAGGAACAGCCAAACAAACCTTAAAAGTACCCTGATTCTGCGCCCTATGATCAAATCGTTTGCGGTTTTTAATGCTTGAATCGGATACATACCCGGCAAGGTTACTATAACCATGGCGATGAACGTGCTGGTAGTCCAATATAACGACAGTAGCGCAAGTAGCCCAAACGCTATCCAAAACAACATAGTCTCAACGCCCCCGGATAAAAATCCTGTGGATGAAGCGGCTGAATATGCTATGACAGCCAAGCCCAGTGGCAGAAGTTGCACCATGAAAACCAGTGCGATCGCTAGTGTCGATATTATCGGAGACCCTGAATTATAAAGTCCGTCGCGCATCTTGGTTTTGTGACCGGCCATGATATTTCTAAGTAGCCAAACGGTAGTTACCCATGCCATCAAAAATATTAAACCGGCATATATCTGCTGAGCTTCGGATAAGTCCTGTGAAATTCCACCCGAGGCAGATACTAAAAACAACAACCCCGCTTTACCGATTTCGCCAAAACCGCCGCTAAAAAAACTTCCACCAGTACTTGTTAATGTGCTGCCGATAGAATCATATAAATCCTGAGAGGCTAAGCCGACAAGTAAAACGGTTATAACCGCATATAATAACGCCAGCGGCAAAAAAACTCTGCGATTCGTCCATAGTGTTTTTAAGGCGTAAACAGTAAATTTAATATAGCCCGGCAACTTCAATGAACGAACATAGTCGCGTCGACGGGTTCTGCGAAAACTCCTGTGAACTCGTGTATCCAGATACGATTTGATTCGCTTTTTTATTTTCGAATATTTATTTTTTTTAATCATAATTCTAAAATTTACCCGCACTTGCTTGAAGCCTGGCAATTCTTTCCTCTATTGGTGGGTGAGTACTGAAAATCTTGTTCATAAACCCTGGCTTTAACGGGTTAGCAAAGAACAAATGAGCCACTGATGTGTTCTGGCGCTTTAGAGGCTTTTTGCTGCTGCCCAGTTTTTCTAGTGCAGAAATCATCGAGTCGGGGTTTCTGGTTGTCATAGCGCTAGTAGCGTCAGCCAGATATTCCCTTTGACGACTAACTGCCATCTGAATCATAGCTGCGACTATCGGAGCCAAGACTATCACGATTATCCCCACTATCAAACCGATCGGCGAGTTATTTTCGTTATCACGGTCCCCAAATATGAACATGCGGAGAATTATGTCAGTTAATAGCCCTATCGCGCTAACCAAACCAAACGTAATCATACTGACACGGACGTCGTAATTTTGGATATGTCCCATTTCGTGCGCCATGACTGCCTCCAGCTCGTTATCGTTCATTAAATCAATTAACCCCGAAGTGGCCGCTACAATGGAATGCTTTGGGTCGCGCCCGGTTGCAAAAGCATTCGGCGACGGATCGTCGATTATGTACACCTTGGGAGTAGGCATGCCCGTTGTTATCGCCAGGTTTTCAACTATTCTATAGAACCTGGGGTTATCGCGTTTTTCGATTTCCTTGGCTCCGGTCATTACAACAGCTAATTTATCTGCAACAAAATATTGAATTAATGTGTATATTAACACTCCAGCAATTACAAAGTACGTGATACTGGTGTTTCCGTATACGTAGCTGACCGCCCAACCGACAGCACTAACCAGGCCAATGAACAAGGCCATGATTATTAAAGTGTTGCGTTTATTCGCGGCAATTGCTTTGTACATATTTCAAAAAGTACTTAGAATTTTACATCAACCGGCTTTTCGGCCTTTTCTTGTTCAGCTGCTTCTAGTTCGAAAAATTCTTTAATTTTAAAACCAAACATACCTGCAATTAAGTTACTTGGAAAAGTTTGGATTTTAGTGTTCAAATCACGAACTCCGCCGTTATAAAATCGCCTAGATGCTTGGATTTTATCCTCGGTATCAACCAGTTCTTGTTGCAATTCGCTAAAATTCTGATTAGCCTTCAGGTCCGGATATGCCTCGGCAACGGCAAATAAGCTTTTTAATGCGCCTTCAAATTGGTTTTCTGCTGCTGCGGTTTCTTTAACGCCCTGGGCATTTAAGGTGTTGGCGCGAGCTTTTGTGACTTCTTCGAAAACGCCTTTTTCATGTTTGGCATAACCCTTAACGGTTTCGACAAGATTAGGAATCAAATCGAGGCGCCTCTTTAGCTGCACCGTGATGTCACTCCAGGCTTCATCGACCCGAATCCTTAATGTTACTAACGAGTTATAAATCACCCAAAGGGCAATTAAAACTACTACGACAATCCCTACGATAACCCAAACTAGTATTTCCATGACTTTCCTCCTTAAGAATTCATGCTTACACACCCTATTATAACAAACGTTTAAAACTAAAATAAGCCCTATTCGGGCTTATTCTTATTTGGTGCGCAGAGTGGGACTTGAACCCACACGGCTTATTCAGCCAAGAGATTTTAAGTCTCTCGTGTCTACCGATTCCACCATCCGCGCAGAATGTAAGGTGCTTCCCCAATTTTGCAAACCAAGCCGAAGGCTGTTTGTGAAATTGAAAGGAGGAACGATTGAAGCCTTAAGGGCGGACAAAAAGTTGCGTCTTTGTCCGCCCAAAGAGCAAGATCAGTTCCGACGTGGAGGCACGTATGGGAGTTGCACCCATCTAAACGGTTTTGCAGACCGTTGCGTAACTGCTCCGCCAACGCGCCCCGCTAAGGCATTATTATAGCAGAGTGATTAATAACTCTGCTTTTAATAATGAATTTATTTGGCTTTTTCAAGTAAATTTAACAGATTAGCTTTTGGTTGAGCCCCAATCGTCGAACCTTTTAATTCACCATCTTTATAAACCAAAAAAGTCGGCAAACTACTGACGCCAAGTTCTTGCACAAGTTCAGTCTCGACCGAAGCGTCGACCTTTACGATTTCAGCCCAATCTTTGACATCATGCTCTAATTGTTCTAAAACAGGCTCCATTGCCCGGCAAGGAGTGCACCAAGATGCCCAAATATCTACCAAAACAGCCTTCTTAGAATTCAGCACGTCCTCTTTAAAAGCGCTTTTTAATGTTGATTTCATTATTCCCCCTTTTATGTTTATATCGTAATGTAATAATAACAATTATCGTTGACATACGCAATATATAGCGCATATACTTAAATATACACGCAACATATAGCGTACGATCAAAAACATAAAACACAATTGGTGGGGGTAGAGGGAGAGTGATGGCTATAAAACAGCAACCGATTTTGGATTTGGACGATGCCGAAAAGCTTGACGAAATACATAAAATAGGTCTTAATGTACCTCAGCCGCCATCCAGATTGGCAGAACCTAAACTTAGTGAAAATGCATGGTATATTGGTAAAACCCGCTATGCCAAGCGTGATGACGCCGGTAACCCGATTGAAACTCCTCGTGAATTATTTTGGAGGGTAGCCTATAATATCGCCGCCGCCGATCGTTTATATGGCGCAAACGAGAAAAAACATATAGCCACCGCGACTCAATTTTACAGACTTATGTCGACAGGAAAATTCTTACCAGGTACACCTACCCTGCTGAACGCTGCAAAACCAAAACAACAACTATCCTCTTGTTTTGTGTTACCAGTGGCAGATGACCTAGAGGGCATTATGCAATCAGCTGTTGATATGGCATTAATACACAAATCCGGTGGTGGAACCGGCTTTTCATTTTCGCGCTTAAGACCAAAAAATGACATACTGAAAAGCTCTGGCGGTACAACTACCGGCCCAATTTCGTTTATGCAGATGTACAACGATATTACCGCCTCAGTTCGTCAAGGTGGTGTTAGGCGCGGAGCAAACATGGGCATCTTGCACTACAATCACCCTGATATTTTATTATTCGTTATCTATAAGTTGGACGAATTCTCGTTAACGAACTTCAATATTTCAGTCACAACCGGTAAGGAGTTTTTTGACCAGATTGCTATTGATAAGAGAATTCTTGATGACGATTATGAAGACGGGTTTGATTTTGACGAAATTATTACCGAAGCGCGTGAAGCCCATCAAACCCGAGACCAAGATCTTAAAATCGTCCGCTTGGATGCAGTCGTAGACAAGCTTTATGAATGGTGCAAGGAAGAGACCGAAGGTTACGGATACCCCCTGATAAACCCAAGAAACGGCGAGGTAAAAGGCAAGCTGAATGCCAAGAAGGTCTTCGATCTAATAACCCGTTTTGCTTGGCAATATGGCGATCCGGGAATGATTTTTATCGACAAAATCAACAATTCGCGTGCTAACCCAACACCCCAGCTTGGACAAATTGAAGCAACTAACCCCTGCGGCGAACAGCCTCTGTTGCCATACGACGCATGTACGTTGGGCAGTATAAATTTGGCAAAATTCACCGAAGGTCACGATTTCGACTGGGATATGTTGCGCGAAGCGGTTCATGAATCCGTGCACTTCCTTGATAACGTCCTTGATATGAATGAATACCCTATTGATAAAGTACGCGATACGGTTCGTCAAATCCGCCGGATTGGCTTTGGCGTAATGGGTTTTGCTGACGCACTTTTATCGATGAATATCGGCTATAACACTGATGATGGTGTCAAAATGGCCGAGACGGTCATGCAATTCATTCAAAAAGAATCCGATATAGCCTCTGAGGAGTTGGCTAATGTCCGTGGCGTATTTCCGGCATTTAAGGGCTCGATTTATGACAAGCCAGGCGAAATCAAGCCGCGCAATGGCGCCAGGACAACAATAGCCCCGACCGGGACTATTGCAATGCTGGCAGACACATCCAGCGGTTGCGAACCACTGTTTGCGCTGACATACGCTAAAAACACGATTGAAGGCAAGCGCATCTTTCAATCCAGTCCATACTTCATTGCTGCACTAAAAAAGCACGGTATATATTCTGAAGAGTTGTTAGAGGAAATCCAAACCGGTGGCGGTTCAATTCAGAGTTTTTCATCAATCCCCGAAGAGATCAGGAAGACCTTCGTCGTTGCGGGCGACATTACCCCACAGTGGCATCTAAAAATCCAGGCAGCTTTTCAGAAGTACGTCGATAATGCCATTTCTAAGACTATCAATTTTCCGAACACTGCCACTATTGATGACGTCAGAAACGCTTACATCATGGCCCACGAAACCAGTTGCCGCGGTATAACGATTTATCGCGACGGCAGCCGTGAAAAGCAAATCCTAGAGGTCAAGAAAGAATCGTCATACTTCGACAAGCTTGATGCATCAAACAAAGCCGAAAAGGTGGCCGTTGAAGGAGAGGTGATTGAGCCGGTCCCAACCAGATTGACTCTCAAAAAACGCCCAAGCGTCTTAAACGGTAAAACTCATAGAATTACCACACCACTAGGGCATGCTTTCGTATCGGTTAACGAAGATGACAATGGTAACATTTTTGAAGTATTCATCAATGTCGGACATGCCGGATCAGACATAACTGCCGACGCCGAAGCGCTTGGACGCTTGATTTCTCTGGCCTTCCGTATTCCGTCGGATTATTCATCAGATCAGGTCGCTCAAAAAGTCATTTCTCAACTTAGAGGAATCGGCGGCGCGGGTTCAACCGGATTCGGTGCCGAACGAGTCAGATCACTGGCTGACGCCGTTGCAAAAGTCATCGAGCTTCACCAAGCTTCGAAAATAAAAGAAGAGCCCGAGGAAGAAATAATGCCCCAAACGGCAGAAACGATTCCATTGTTCGAGAGTACGGCTAACCTCAGCAAATCGACCGATATCTGCCCGGAATGCGGTGCAGCCAGCCTACGTTTCATTGAAGGCTGTCAAAAATGTGAGCTATGCGGTTATAGCAAGTGCTAAGAAACTGAATTTCAAAAACCCTCGGGTCCTGTCGCTCGGTCCGCCCCTACCAAATCTTCCACGACCTTTGATTTGGTGGGTGCTGCCCCGCCTCGCGCCACCCGCGGCAAGGTTTTGAAATGCTTAAATCAATAATCTATTCCGGGATTAGCTAGCGATTTGTCGTCGTAATGATGTTTTAGTTTTCGCATCTCCGTGGCAATATCCACTTTGTCCAATAAGTCCGCCGGGAAGTTCCGCCCAGTTAGACAAAGGCTGGTTTTTGGATGTCTGTCTTTGATTAATTTAATCATGTCGGCCTTTTTTAACAACCCGTCGTGCACTGCATTATTAATTTCGTCACAAATGACCAGTTGGTAATCACCGCTGGTTGCACATTTATAAGCATAGTCATAGGTATCTTTCGCGTGCTGTATATGATCTTTTTTGCTGGCCTTGGCGCTTAGTTCACCCGCGTCAAAAAAGCCTAGTCCGCCTTTATAGAAATCCAGCTTATCACCATAAAGCGGCAGAATTTTGCGAATAAAATGGTGCTCGCCTACATCCCAGTGTTTTATAAACTGAATAAAAGCAACTTTCCAATCCGTGCCAAGTGCCCGTATCATCAAACCCAACCCAGCGCTGGTCTTACCCTTGTTCTCACCGGTAAATACAACCACTACGCTGTCTTTTTGTTTGAAATCTTCAAATACCATAACTTATCCCTCTAGTTTTCTTTTTATTAACTTCTTATAATATTCAAGTACTCTGTATTTTGTTTTGATTTGTCCCAATACATTGGCTCTCTCGCCATGATGTCTGCGTGGCTTTCGAACTTCGAAAAAGGAGCATTCTGCGACATTCCGATTTCTGTCCCGTAATAAATAGCCGCTGGACCTTTGATTGAAAACTGAGCGCTTGCCGCTTTTTTTAACTTGTCTACGTCTCCACCACATCGAAACAAAAATCTTTCCATATCGTGATTATCTAAAAATGTTACCGAATGTATAAAACCGTCAAGTTTATTATGTTTTGTAGTTATTTTTCTTAAGTATTTTTCACGACCCGTCAGAACATATTTTTCTAAGTATTTGGCTGTTTGAAAATTCAATACGCCGTCAACAATACCAACATAATTTTTATACAGAAAATTTTTTAAATGAAATACCCATATTAAATACTTATGCGGCACGTTTAATGTCTTGAGGTCAGCAGACTCAACCCCCTTAAACCACGCCTCTCCAATAAATACTGCATCTGGAAACTCAGAGCGAAGAGGAATAATCATTTTTTTAAGATTATCATTTGAAACACCGATAATATGATCAATTCGAAAACCATCAAACCCCAAACTCAGCCATTTTCGCGCTGAATCCAGTAAATGCGTCCTCGCCAGCTCATTGTCAAGATTTATTTTTGGCAACTCTTTATACGTTTTAAAACACCTATAATCACTCGGCCAAGAATCAAATATGAACCAGTTATTGTATTTACTGTCTTGGTTTTTCATGGCATCTAGGAAAAAGGGGTGTTGATTTGAACAATGATTTGGTGCAAAATCGCAAATGACCTTGATACTTTGATCGTGGGCCAATTTGATTAAATCTTTAATATCATTTTCGCTTCCGAAATGATTATCAACACCAAAAAAATCAGTGATATGGTAACCATGATAAGCCACCCCTGTATTAAATGGCGAAATCCAGATAGCATTCGCTCCCAGTTTTTTTATATAAGGAATTTTATCAATTATTCCACGTATATTCCCACCAACAAAAACTGGCTTTCTCCAATTTGAAGTGTTTTTAAAGCCAGCAAACCGATCAATAAAAATTTGATAAATAACTGCGTTATCGAGCCATGACATATCGTTATTGTACATTTTAATTTGGTGCGGGTACAGGGACTCTAACCCTGGGCCTTTTGCTTGGGAAGCAAACGCTCTAACAGCTGAGCTACACCCGCATACTTTGATTATACAGAATAACCGATGCAGTAATAACCCTAGTTTCTTTCACGCCGTCTGATCGTCAGCGAACCTAAGATCAGGGCAGCCAGTGCAAAACAGGCGACCGTAATCAGGTCTTTAGTTAGCGCTTCGGTCCAGTCGGCATAAAGTGTCACTTGTTTCATAGCATCAACGCTATATGTCAAAGGCATGATATTAGCAAACCATTGCAAGACTTCTGCCATCTGTTCGCGAGGAATAAACAAGCCGCAAACCAAAAACTGCGGAAAAATAAATGCCGGCATAAATTGTATGGCCTGAAACTCGCTTCTGGCAAATGCGCTCGTAAACAAGCCAAGCGCCGTACCCAAAAATGCTGCCAAAACCGCCGATATTAGCGTTGGTATCTCGCCGCCCGCGACCGAAACGCCCAGCGGACCAATCATAATAATCGTAGTAAGAAGTGCCTGCAGAAACCCTAATAGTGAAAATGCTATAGCATAGCCCAAAACAAAATCCAGTTTAGAAATCGGCATCGTCATTAGTCGATCTAGTGTACCGGTGCTACGTTCGCGCAATGTTACGATTGATGTTATTAGGAACATCATAATCATAGGGAAAATACCCAGATATAGCGGAGCAAAACCCTCAAAAACCATCGGTTGATCTTCGAAAACGTACTTAAAAATCGTCATCAATATCGGCGGGACCAAGAACAGCATGACTAATGTCCTTGGATCGTGACGGAGTTGCCGCAGGACCCTGGCGGTCGTTGAAAAAGTCCTTTTTATACTCATTGGTTTTCTCCGACCAGTTTTAGAAAACTTTGTTCAATAGATTTAGTTCCAGTCTGTTTACGTATTCCATCTGGCGAATCGTGCGCGATTACTTCCCCATCCCTAATTAAAACCAAATCGTCGCAGCGTTTTGCCTCGTCCATTGAATGACTGGTTACTATCAATGTTGTGCCACGGCTGGCTAGAAATGCAAATAATTTCCATAATTTTTCACGCAGCACCGGATCCAGCCCTACTGTTGGTTCGTCCAAAACCATCAACCTGGGTGAACCAATCAACGCAATAGCCAATGAAACCCGCTGTTTCTGCCCACTGGACAGATTTGTAATCAAGTTTTTCGCCCTGTGACTCATATCGACTACCTTAAGTACGTTTTCGATCGCTTTTTTAATTTGACGACGTGGCAAACCGGCCATGATTGCAAAATACCTCAGGTTTTCCCTGACAGTCAAATCAGAATAAACCGACAGTTCCTGTGTCATATAACTGACCTGGGAACGCAACTCGGATGAGCCAGCCGGCATTCCGAAAATCGATATCTCACCGGTTTTTACCCCTAAACGCCCGACGATTCCGCGCACTAACGTAGTCTTACCGGCACCTGACGGGCCGATAAAGCCAATCACCTTTCCGCTGGCAAATTCCAGATTAACATTCTTCAAAGCTTTGAAGTTTTTGCCCAAGATAACCGATACGTTCTTGATTTTAATCGCCGGTTCCATATATTTATATAATATCACCAACACAGGAAAATTGGTTTAAAATCTTATGCTTATTTACTCATTTTCGACTTGATAAGCTTTGCCCAGCTGGCAGCTTTTTCAAGTTCACCGCCTAGAAGCGGACCTTGCTTGCCTTTTACGTAAAAAGCTTGGGATTCAAAAACCTGCTGCGCACCGATAGCGCGTAACATCGAAGCCATCTTTTCCTTGGCATCGCCATGAACGAATAATTTCACTCTGGTATCAAAAGTTGAAAACTTCAAATCTCTTTTAATTACACCTTTTAGAGACCCCAACAGATCGATTGAAGCTTGGGAAGGCCTCCAGCCGTTAATCGGACTTCCAAAAACCAACAGATCAATGTTTTCCAGGTCAGAGTTTTTGAATTCTTTTACCGATACCACTTTTGTATCGCCACCGATATTTTTTGCAATTTCAGCAGCAATCAACTTGGTGTTACCGAAATTTGAATCACAAACGACTAATGTTTTCATGGCCACCCTTTCCGATAAATATTATACCATTTCGAGATATATGGCGCTCGTGATTTATCCGCGCAAGCAAAAAGTTAGTTATCTTTTTTTGGGTTGTGCCCGACAGTTAGGCTATATGTATGCACGGACTGTTCGTCTTTTTCGCTACTTCTTGAGTATTCATAGTGAAAACTTGTGGGCAATTCATAAAACCTAAAATAATTCTCCGTTAACTCCATGGCTGTCTGTATATCCCAAGCCGCACTAAAGTCATCACCCGCCATTGATTCAACAACTGTCGACGAGTCAAGACAATGTCTCGCATCCGTTTCCATTTCAGCTTGCATCCTGGTTACTAACTTGTCACAAATAACCTGTGCCCGAGCCAACCTGTCCTGCTCCTCAGGTGTCGGTTCTTTTTTTTCGACAATACCTTTTTCGGCGTCTGAATCTTTCATAATAATCTCCCCAAAGCTCAAGTCTTTTATGCCATAATAATTAAAATTACACAGCCAAGCAAGCATAAGCACACGAGTATAGCGTGTATTAACAGAAGTAATAGATGTAAATATTGGCACTCTTGACACTAGAGTGCCAATTAAATATACTGGAAAAGTGAGGGCATTTTGGCTCTTTCAAATATATAACAATTTTATATAAAAGGAGGAAACAACATGAACAAACTAGTAAAATTTGACCCGTTCGCAGAGCTAAGCACACTTCAAAGACAATTCTTTGGAGATGACTGGTTCAGCGGGCTAAGGGGTATGAACATACCTACCACCGACGTTTTCACCAAAGATAACGAACTGGTCGTCGAGGCACATCTGCCAAACTTCGAGAAAGACGACGTCAACATCCAAGTAGACAACGGTTCGTTAATCATCAGCGCTGAACGTCACGAAAAGGATGAAGACAAAGGTAAGAAATATGTCGTTCGCGAAAGCGCCAGCAGTTTTTATAGGCGAATTTCGCTGCCGGAACGCGCCAACGCCGACAAGATTGACGCACATTTGGACGACGGGGTTCTAAAAGTTAAAGTGCCATTAACTCCTTTGCCAGAACCAAAGAAAATTTCTATTTCAACCAAAAAGAAATAAAAAATAGTTTTTTAAACAATAAACGGCCCAACAGGGCCGTTTATCTTAAATTACCGATTATTGTGGCGAATCCTAGGTAATTGAAGATCTACATCCCCCCTAATAATCAGACGGCGCTCAAAAACATCTCCATCCCATCCTGACGCATAATCATACCCATACATCCTTTTCAGTATACATTCACCGAATCCACGGCAATCCGGGTCTTTCTGGGCTAGCGGTTTTTCAGCACTCTCCGCACTGCGTGAACTCAGAACCACACCATCTATTTTAGGCTCCAATGACACCACCCTGGGCCTAGATCCGTCACCGTTTACCACAACGTCTTTTGCTATTTCACCGACAGCAAGAGCAGCATCAGTTTCATCGTGATAACTCTCTGCGTCGAATATTCGTTCTAATTGCTGTTCAATGTCTTTACGAACACCCCATGCCCCCTCGGCAGGGCTATCTACACGATCACATATCTCATTGAAGTCATAAACAATTGGTCGTCCTAGTTCTGCTGGGTTAATCGCCATGTTTATTTTTTAAACTCCTATAGCCCAAGTCTAGTACTCATATGTTCTTCGTGTCAAATCACGTAAGGGAGTTGTTGTAAATACCACTTAGGTTTATCGCAACTAATACTAGTATAGCTTCTGATGAGGCAGCCCGCCCCATTCTACAACCGTAAACCCCTTACGAGGTATGGATTTCAGCGACTGACTAGGTAAATCAATTGGTTTATCAAGTCCGGACGAATCCAAAAAGACCCGGATTACGGTATCAGGTTTTGGTGATACGTAAAGTGGCGCCAGTCCATTCATCTGAACAGTATTAAACCATGTCAGACGGAGATAAGGCTTATCCGGCAATTTATCCTGCCAATAGTCCACGAAGTCATTTATTTCCTTTTGATTAAGACCCTGTTGAGCCAACTGCTTTTTTATTGTCGTCACGGCATTCTGTTTTTTAACAACTGTCCCTTCGGTTATTTCAGGATAGCGACCGTATCCGGGGCCCTCCCAGAATAGCGAATCATATTTGACATTGTTAACCGTTAACTGGCCGTCGGGTTCAGCATAAGCTTTCCATCCATATCGTGGGTCATAGAAAGGATCGGATATCTTCACCTCTGCCCCAACTCTTACTGAAATATAACCCGCGCTCTTAGGGTATAGGTACACGACAGGTTTGGCGCACCCGCCAGCTGGAGCCAGCTCTCCTCTGACATAAACCAACCATTGGTTGTTCACGTCTTTGTATAACACCAGACCGTGTTCTTTGATAAAACTTTCTGCAGTATATTGCTGATAGTTGCTATCATAAGCGATGTATTGGTTATATTCATCAAGCGCCTTCTGCAGCAAGGTATTATTGCCGTCTTTAAGCCCATATACCGTCAAACCCTTGGCCGACTTGCCCGCGACCACCACATCTTTATCCGTTATGGAATCACTGCGAGTTATAGAGGCAGTCGGAGTTCCGCAGCCATGGGTAATGGCATGAAGCGAGTCACTAGAGCTCGCGGAACCGAATTGCCATTTATAATTCTTAAGCGACAAGTCCAAAGGTTCAAAATCAACCTCTATCCTGGTATTAATCGGGCTTTTTATGAAGTAGTTTATTGAAACCAGTCCTGTATCGTAACTGGTACTTTCATATTTATATAGAGCGCTTTTACCCAACTTTTTTACCAACGTTTCTTTTATATTATTCTGGGATGTTGATTTAGGTGCGCTGTAAACTTCACCCAAAACCGCATAATTACTAGAGGTGACAAAGCTGCCTTTTTTATCTATGCTGATTTTGTCCGGAACGCTTAAAGAATCATAATGGATGTCACTCGAAAGTTTTATATTATCTGCTGAATATTGGGGAAGTTCATTCTGATAGTCGCTGTTATACACGGCTGTGCTGCTTGGATGGTTTATATAAGTTACCTCTCCCCCAGGCGATTTTTCATACAAATACGCAATATCACCACCTATAACCCCAGGACCGGCAGCCATGATTATTTTGTTTTCACCCCTGGATCCAACCTCGTAATAGTCAGTCAGACCTTCACCCGCATAATAATCCTCGGGCATGTACTTGAAATAGCCTTGTTTTGCTATTTTCACGGGTTGATCAAGCCACTTTTCTCCGGTCGTAGGTGTTATGAATTTGATTACCTGTGGATCGGTCTCGACATTCTGATTGACTTTTTGTTTGGTCTTTTCCGAAGTTTTAGCCGGTTCGTCTTTGAAATAATCTTTTCCCCACACAAGGTACCAACCACCGGCCGCCAGGATCAAAACCACCACCAGCGAAATAATCGAAATCAAAATAGCTTTTCGTTTTTTGTGCGGTTTACCTTTAGGCTTTTCCTCGGGTTGCTTGTCGGGTTCGGTTGGTTTTTCGGATTCTTTTTCGTCGGTTCGTTCAAGTGTTGGTGGAGTTTTATCATCTTCTTCGTTGTTTAGTTCAATGTTTTCGTCTTTTTCTTCCATACAACCCCTTAGTTTTTAGTTGTGACCTATAAGATAATTATACTCATCCTTAAAAAAAACAAAACCCCTGTTTAAAGAAGGGGTAAATTGGTGCGGGTAAGGAGACTCTAACTCCTGACCTCTTCCTTGGCAAGGAAGCGCTCTAACGACTGAGCTACACCCGCGTATTTAGCTAATTAGCTCCTAAAAGTATAAGGGAAAAATGGCTTAATTGCAAGATAAGGATGATTACTTTTCGCCTTTTCAGGCTCGTCAGCATGAACGCACATTCATGTAAGTAATTAGACAACCCGTTTTCCCGAGCAGGGGGCGGAGACCCGAAGGCCCCCGCCCCGCCCAGTTTGCCGCTCACGCGACGCTGAAGGGATCAACCGACCGCCAGCCACGCGCATTGACGTACTTAACAACCTGGTAGATCAGTTCCCTCAGCTTGCCTTCTCTGACGAGATCAGGATCGTAGACGATCTTGATCCCCTTTCTGGAGGTGATGATCACGATTCTTACGCCGGTGTGGCCGTCACCGATCAGGATGTCCACCATCGCCATCGCGGCGGGAGCGTACCATCTGTCGTACTCAGGATTTTCGAGGTTGAACTCGGTGACCTGATCCGCATGAAAACAAATCGGATAGGCCGTTCCTGTCGGCTTGTAGCACACATCCTCGGTGAAGTGTAGCAGCATCCAGCCTACGCCCTCAAGCGTAACGGTGCACTCGATATGGGTGTCGTCCATAGTCATAATGCGCTCCTTCTCGAAGACAAAGTGGGAAAATGGGTTGTCAGGTGCGTCCCGGAGGGTAAAACCACCTCACACAGGACTTAACACTATTTTAGCATAAGTATAATAAAATGTCAATAGTTGTATCTGTTGGTGTCGCTTTTCGCCCTTTCAGGCTCATCAGTGTGAACACGCATTCACATAAGCGAAAATGACAAGCAGAAATTAGAGAAACCGCCATCAGGCGGGTGGACAGCCATGACGGCCCGCCCACCCGCCAAAATAACTTGGGTGTCACACCTCTACGAGGTATGTTCGAAAGGAAGTAGTACGCCCTTGTCGGACTTGCCGACGAGGTTGGGTACTGGGGTTGACGGTCAGCAACTCTGACTGACGTTGTTAGTTGCCTTTGTGCCGAGCGGTGCGCAGAAGAAGTTTCTAAACGCACCTTCCAGGACGTCTTGCATGCGCTGTGAAAGCGCTTCCACGCTTTCGCCGCGCTGTGCCTCTAGTTCAAGACACTGATTGCGGACAGTGTACGGAAAGACGATCGTCACCTCACCGGACTCTTCGGCCAGCTCAAGAGCTTTCTTGGCCTCTTCTTCGATAGAGAACCAATTGCCATAGGCGATAAGTCCATCACGGAAAACGGTGGGCCCCTTCTTGAAACGAATATGATGCTTCATTACGATCGACCCCTTTTCGTGGTATCTCTCTTTTACAAGTTGGGATCACAAAATTTAACGACGGTTAAATTCAAAAACCCCACCTTGTAAAAACTATCTGCTTGTCAAGGTGCCTCGGAGTAATAAAAAATACTCAACGAGCTAAAGTATATTTTACTATAATTATTGGTTTTGGTCAATTGAAAAGGACCCCGGCAGCATGGAAACTGCCGGGGCCCGCAGGACTTGAAGGGTGAAACGGAGGTGTTATACGTGCACTTCTGAACTACCGACTTGTTGAGCTAGGCTGTTTCTGCCCAATGACTCCATCCGCCCGGCTCCTTGATTGCCCTCACGAAGTGCAGGACGTTCTGGAGAGGATCGAATGGATTCCACTTCCTCTTACCAGTCTTCTTGTTCCACCACCAGTCGCGTAGGAATTGAAACAGACCACTAGCAGTCGACTTCTTGTTCTTGGCCCATGAGTCACCGTGCGACTCTCGCCCCATTACTTTGACAGCACGCCACATCTGGTCTGCCGGCATTCCGCAGTAACGTAGCAGCGGCAGCCAACGCTTGACGCCCTCTGTGTGAGGGTGACAAAGCTTGTGGGGGTTTGTGACCATCCTCTTCCAGTAAGCCTGGTTCTTGGCCTTGAAAGACTTGAACATAGCCTTGTAGTAGCCCTTGCGAGCCTTCCATGTATCGAACGCTTTGCGCGGCTTTAGCTTGGCCGGCGCAGGCTCTTGGAAAGCATTGCACCGTTTCACAAGTTCTACTCGCTGCGCCTTTGCCTTCCTTTCGAACTTTTGCGCCCCCTCTTTGTGCAACAGGGCGTCGGTCGGGTCGAATGGTGGCGGTGGTGGTGGCGGTGTTGATGTAGCAGTGGGTGTTGGCGTTGGCGACGCACTCTCGGTACTGGTCGGTGTGGGCGTCGGTGTTGCCGACGGGTCCGCACTAACGTTTGGAGATGGCGAAGCGTTGTCGGTCTGGGTGATTGCTACACCGTTCGCAAACGCCTGGTCGTGCAGGTTTGGCGCTGACACAGCAAACAAACCGCCGATTATCAGCGTCAACACGACCATTACAAGTATTCTGAAGCTTCGGAGCAAAACACTCCCCTTTGTCCGCGTTTGAGAACCCCAACGCTTTCGCATCAAGGTCTCATTCTTGGCCTCCGGATTGTAAAGTTGCTGTCCCTTCTGTCCTGATTATTATTTTAACATGATTAGATTATAAATGCAAAAACGAGCATCTTGGCTCCTCTTTGGGTACTACGTTTCACTGTGGCTCCTCCCAGCAGGCGGTCGCTTTGCTTCCTATTTCCGCTTGTTTGTAAAAATATGTAAACACATTTTTACTGCTCTGCGCTTCACGAACTGGAGACTATTTTACCTTCGGTAAAAGTCCCCAGTTTGAACCCGAAAGGGTTATCAAAATAATAATCCCATCCTAAGGGATGGGGTGATTATTTTGGTGGCTCCTCCCAGGATCGAACTGGGGACACAAAGCTCTTCAAGCCTCTGCTCTACCGCTGAGCTAAAGAGCCACACTTTTGATAATTGTACGCCACAACACCTTACTTTTCAAGCGCGTCACTGATTAACGCGTCAATCAGACCACTGTATGTCATACCTTCTTGACGCCATAATTTAGGATACATACTGATATTCGTAAATCCGGGCAAAGTGTTAACCTCGTTTAAATATATTTCATTGTTCTCTGACAATAAGTAGTCTATTCTGGCCATCCCCCTACATTCCAAGATAGAATAAGCCTGTTTCGTTATCCTTTTTATTTCTTCGCAAAGTTCAATCGGCAAATCAGCCGGAATAATGACTTTGGTTTGACTGGCTGCATCGTACTTTGAATCATAGTCATAAAACTCTCTGTCGGGAACGATTTCACCAACGCCGCTGACTCGAGCTCTGGTTCCACTGCCAAGTACCCCTACCTCTAATTCACGTCCTTTAATGGCTTTTTCAATTAACACCTTTTTGTCATATTGATGAGCAATGCTAAGCGCGTTACTAAGTTCTTCGTCATTGTTAATCTTACTTACGCCAACCGAACTGCCCTCACCTGCAGGCTTGATGAATAAAGGACTGCCTAGTTTGTCCGATAACTGATGAAAACTAAGCAGCGGTTCATTAAATAAATGCACTTCATACGGCACCGTTTTAATGCCGTTATGGTCCAGCAGCTGCTTTGTAACGACTTTGTCCATCGAGACAGCTGACGCCGCAACTCCGCTGCCAACGATAGGAATATGAAGCAGCTTTGCCAATCCCTGAATTACACCATCCTCTCCGTTGACTCCATGCAGAATTGGCAGAATAACATCAGGCCTTACCGCTTCGCTAGCAGGAACAGTCGTAAAACTGCCAGTCCCAAGCACCGGAAGCAGTTGTGGCAGTTCCGTCGTATCAATCAGTTCAGATATATTATCCAACAGCCACCATTTGCCGGTTTTGTCTATATAACCTAAAACAACATCATATTTCGTATCATCAAGTGCGGCAAAAACATTGCGAGCCGAAGATATAGAGACAGCATGTTCTGATGACTCACCCCCGAACAAAAGCATTACCGTGGTTCGTTGCATCGTACGTTAATCAGTATACGAGGTATAATGAATGTATGCAACGAGTACCCCTGGCAGAAAGGATGAGGCCAAAAACCTTAAAAGATGTTGTTGGACAGACACATCTGTTAGGCAATGGTGAAATTTTACGTCAGATCGTAATAAATAAAGAGCCGGTCAGCCTGATATTGTGGGGACCACCCGGCAGTGGTAAAACAACTTTGGCACGAATTATCGCAAGTGAAGTGAAGGCTGATTTTATCGAACTATCTGCTGTCACCAGCGGTAAAAAAGATATTGCCGGTGTTGTTGAACACGCCAAGCAAAACTGGAACCTAAAAATTAGGACGATTTTATTCGTCGACGAAATCCACCGGTTCAACAAAGCCCAACAAGACGCTTTTTTGCCTCATATTGAATCAGGTTTGATTACTTTAATCGGCGCGACTACTGAAAACCCAAGCTTTGAAATCATAAATCCTTTGCTTTCCAGAACCCGAGTTTTGGTATTAGAACCTTTGGATAAAAAAGATATTATCGATATCATAAAGCGAGCGCTAAAAACGGAGAAAAAAACTGCCAGCGTCACGCCAAAAGCCTTGGATTACTTGGCAGAACTTTCAGGTGGAGATGCCAGGGTTGCCCTAAGTAACCTGGAACTGGCTTTAAATATGGATAAAAAAGTCACTCCTGACACAATTAAAACCGCTGCTCAAAAGCGAGTACCGGGCTATGACAAAAAGGGTGAAAATCACTATAACGTTGTTTCGGCATTCATAAAAAGCATGCGTGGCAGCGATGTTGATGCCACTTTGTATTATTTAGCGCGCATGATCGATGCCGGCGAAGACCCAAAATTTATCGCCAGACGCATGATTATTTTCGCGTCAGAAGATATCGGACTTGCGGGTAATGGCGCCTTAGGGCTAGCGTTAGATGCGTTCAGGGCGGTCGAACGGGTTGGCATGCCGGAATCCAGCTATATCCTGTTTCATGTCGCTTCAGCACTGGCGAAAAGCAAAAAATCACGCCAAACTACCGAAGCTATGGGCAAAGCAATGAAACTGGCCAAAAAACACCCTAATGCACCCGTACCGCTGGAGCTTAGAAACGCCCCAACTGCGTTAATGAAAGACCTGGGATATGGTAAAGAATATGAGTGGCAAGCCGGGTTTAAAATAAAGGGCAGCTTTTTACCCGATGAAATAAAAAACGAAAAAATATTCTAAAACGACCTAAACTTTTTTACCGTTCAACTTGATTGCCTGCTTATAGCGCTCCAGATATGCTGCTGCCATACAATCCGCTGAAAAATTATCCTCTACCGACTTACGGCAAGCCGCAGGATCAATCTCGCCAACTCGATCTACATATTCTTCGAATTCTTTTTCATTATTCGCCAAAAACCCGTTAACTCCGTGTTCGATAATCTCGGGCATAGCTCCGCGCTTCATGGCTACTACCGGGGTCCCACAAGCTAGCGCCTCAATGACCACCATACCGAAAGGCTCTTCCCAATCAATCGGGAAAAGCAATGCCCTGGATTCAGACAAAAACTTCACTTTCCTCGCAAAACTCAAATTTCCAGAATAGGTTATTTTTTCATGTTTAAGCGTATACGGAAGAATCTTGTCACTATAGTAGCGAAAATCTTTGTAATACCTGTATGAACTTAGTGGATTTGCAAGTTCGGACAATAGTTTTCTGTTACTACCTATGCCATTTATAGTCCCCGCCATTCGAAGACGATAACCTTTTTTGGCACAAATTCCCGCTGCAACATGCTGGCCCTTATCGCGAGAAAACCTACCAAGAGTTACAAAATAATCTTTTTTATCTGCAACAAATGGGAATTTTTCTATTTCTATGGCGTTATATACGGTTGGCAATATATGGTCTGTCATTGTCTTCGGGGCGGGCTTCATTAGGGTGTTCGAGATACCAATAACATACATACGCCCCATATTACCCCCGAATTGCTCCCAAAATGGACGGTTATCAGGTAGTCCTTGTGATAACGTGGACTTGTTTGAAAATGGCGGTCCGTGAATGGTATGAACAACCGGTGGAAGGCTGGTGTCCCTTGTTGCCCACGCTAATATTTCTGGGCCGAAAAAGCCATTATGATCATGAATGATATCAAACTTGCCATCCCGCTTAATCCCATTTAACGCAAACTCCATGTGGGCTGACATAATTGGCAGCGATTCATACACCGGTCTGTCTATATTAAAATATTGCTCTATATTATATATTGAATGCGTTTTTACGCCGCTCATTTTTCGCTCGCCATTACCAAACACCTCGACATCCACACCAAGTTTGATAAGTCCGCTGACCAAACCCTCTAAAACAACTTCGATACCACCATACCCATTTACAGGCATTGCCAGCCACGGTGGTGCTATTATTGCTACCCGCATTTTACGTATATCCTTTATAGATTTATGATTGAGACTGTGTCATAACGTTCGTTACGTTCTTTTGTATCTACATTTTAACATACTGCTACAATATAAATAGTATGGATTATAAAAACCAACTTCCAAAAATACCTGATGGCTTTAGACTACTTGATGGTGAAAGGTTGCACCGTGTGCACCTTTATGACACCACTCTCCCGAAACTAAGGTTGTCAAGCCTAAGTGAAATTTTCAGATTGACTAAATCATCAAAAATCAGCGAGATTGGCGCAAAAGGCCCTATCGTTGCCGCACTGCCATCCGAGTCAAATATTGCCACGCACAACGGACAAGGGCTATACAATGTAGTTTTTGGGCGCGATTCATTGCGTGTTGCTCTTGATCTGGTCAAGCGTTATCCGAAACTTACTTCGGCCACAATAATAAAGCTGGCCGAACTGCAAGGCACTAGATATAACAATGCCGGTGAAGAAGAGCCGGGAAGAATCCCTCACGAAATTCGCGAAAAAACGGACCCTATTGCAATTAAGATAACAAAAGAGCGCGGTTGGGATTGGCCTTATTATGGCTCGGTTGACGCTACGCCTGAATTCATCCGAACCCTTAGTGCTTTTTGTAGGCTTGGCAACAAAGGTATCGATTTTTTGTCCGAAAAATACACGGATAGGGATGGCAAAACTCAGACAATCGCCACCGCCTTAACACGTGCCGTAGATTGGATGCAAGACCGTATGAAGAGTAATCCCGAGGGATTGCTTGAGTTCAAGTCTGTTCTGAAACGCGGTATAGAAAACCAGGTATGGAAAGATTCTTGGGACGCCTACCACCATAGCGACGGAACAATCGCCAACCACAACCAAGGAGTCGCTTCCATAGAGGTGCAGACCGTTTCGCATGACGCGTTGCTTGACGCAGCCGATTTATACGATACTGAGATTATTAATAAGTGTGACGAAGCAGAAAAGCTTCGCGAACAAGCCAGACAGTTATCTGATAAAATTCTGGATATATTTTGGACGGATGATAAGGGTGGTTATTTCGTAATTGGAACCGATCGAGACGAAAACGGCAATATACGCCAATTAAAAATACGTACATCAAACATGGGGCATGTCCTGAATTCAAGAGTTATCGATGGTGACGACGAAGAACATACAAAAAAAAGATTGGCTATTCTAAAACAACTACGGTCACCGGAGATGCTTTCCATAAGTGGCATTCGAACATTAGCTAGTGACGAAGTCCGTTTCCGCGAGGGAGCATATCATAATGGAAGTGTATGGATTTGGGATACTCATCATATAGCAAAAGGGGCTCGTCGTCATGCCGACAACCCTGAGTTTGAAAAATTCGCGAATGATTTAGATGAAAAAGTATTAAATGTGGTTAATGTTATAGATGAATTTCCGGAATATGTCAGAGGTGGCAATGATATTGCGGTCAATACAAGAGTAATCGACGTCTATGATACTAAGATGAATCGCATTAATCGTATCGAACAACCACCACAGGAAATACAAGCTTGGACAGTCGCTGCGATATTGGCGTCGCAATGGCACGATAAATTATAATTTCTCTTAAATTTTATTGGTTTTTTAAAGCGCGTTTGCGTTGATTTGGATCTAAAAACGTTTTTCTAAGGCGCAGATTTTTTGGTGTGACCTCAAGAAGTTCGTCGTCTTCGATGAAGTCTATGCTCTGTTCCAGACTAAGGTCGGTAAACGGAGTCAGTTGAACGGTGCCGTCGCTTGAAGAGCTGCGCATATTGGTCAGGTGTTTGGTTTTACATACGTTCATTTCTAGATCGTCGCTTCGTTGGTATAAGCCAACTATCATCCCTCCATAAACCTTCACGCCAGGACCGATAAACAACTCACCGCGCGATTCACACATTTCCAGGGCATATGGCGTAGTTACACCAGATTCGGTTGCGATAATCGCACCATTGCGGATTTTTTGTAGTTTCGGCCCTAATTTCTGATAACCATGCGGCAGTGAATTCATGATGACAGTACCTTTTGTATCAGTCAAAAGCAGGTTACGAAGCCCGATTAAGGCACGTGTGGGAAGTACATAGGTCATCCTGATCGTACCGCTGCCGGTTTGTTCTTGTTTGACAAGATTCGCCCGCCTGGCACCCAATTCCTGGCTGATTACCCCCATGAATTCTGATGCAACTTCGATTAGCAACTCTTCGACAGGCTCTTTTACGACACCGTCTTCCTTGATGGTGACGACTTGAGGACGACCGACTTCGAATTCGTAACCCTCACGCCTTAACGACTCGATCAAAACGGAAAGGTGCAGCTCACCGCGTCCGCAAACCTTAAAACCAATGCCGGTTTCTTCAACCTTCAGACTAACGTTTGTTTCGAGTTCTCTTTTTAGCCTTTCGCCAATTTGACGTGAAGTGTTAAATTTGCCTTCATGGCCCTTCATCGGACTGGTGTTTGGTCCCAAATAAATACTGATTGTCGGCGCTTCGATATCAATAATCGGCAAAGCCTTGGGTTTTTCAGGATCGGTTATTGTTTCGCCGATATGGGCTTCAGAAACGCCGGTAATCGCAACGATATCGCCAGCTATGGCACCGTCAACCTCTTCACGAACCAAACCACGGTAACCAAAAACCTTGTCAATCCGACCGGTAATCTGTTTGCCGTCACGTTTTATTAAGACTACGGGCATGCCTTTTTGAACCATACCTCGTGAAACACGGCCAATGGCATACTTCCCAAGGAATGAATCGTACTGCAATGCAGTAACTAAAATCTGCAGAGGACCATCAACCTCAACAGAGGGTGCGGGAATATCATTTATAATCGCATTGAAAATCGGGTTTAAATCGGTGTGCTCACTGGGATTATCAGGTAATTCTTTCCAGGCTTTACCTTCACGGCTGACCGCATAATAAACCGGATAGTACAACTGGCTTTCGTCTACGGCTAACTCTAAAAACAAGTCAGCAGTCTCGTCGAGAACCTCTTGAATACGTCTGGCCGGCTTGTCGATTTTATTAATCACCACGACCGGTTGCAACCCTAATTCCAGAGCTTTCGACAGAACGAATTTGGTTTGGGGCATCGGTCCTTCTTGAGCATCAACCACTAATAGGACTCCGTCAGCCATATTTAAAGTTCGTTCAACTTCGCCTGAAAAATCAGCGTGTCCGGGTGTATCGATAATGTTGATTTTGTATTCATCCCAGTAAACTGAAGTTTGTTTAGCGGTAATCGTAATACCACGTTCATGTTCTTGGTCGCCGCTATCCATAATCAGCGTTTGTTCCATCTCGGCTTGATTAGATCGAAAAGTGTTGCTTTGTTTTAACAGACCGTCAACAATCGTCGTCTTGCCGTGATCGACGTGAGCAATAATAGCAACGTTTCTGATATATTTTGGGTCTTTCATAAAAATATACCCCTATGGGGTTGTTCATTTAATTATAGCAGAAAACCGTAAAATAATCAAACTGGTGTGTTGCGCTTCTGCTTTTCGAACGGTATCATATGTAGTGTGGTTATTGTCAAAAACAAAAATAAATTAAATCGTTCCAATTCGACCAAATTAAAACACTGGTTTAAGATTGGCCTTAGCAAAATAGGAAAAAGTATAGACCGCAGCAATGAAGTGTTTAAATTATCTCGAGACAATACTACATACGAAGTTTCCATCGAAAGCAATATAACACTTGATGACTATCGACAAATTACACTGCCCGAGGACTGGAAACTGCTGACAATGTTCGCCGGTCACCTGGCCGGCAAGTCAATTGTTTTTATTAACCCCACTATGGAGGGGGGCGGTGTTGCGATGTTGCGCCCGCCACTGGTGCATGTTCTAAAATTATTAGGCGTGGACGCGCACTGGTATGTTATGGCTGGTATAAAAAATTCTGACGATCCAAGTCCGTTTATCTTTACCAAGCAAATGCACAATATTTTGCAGCGTAGGACACCACCGAAAGTCCGTATTACAGAGGAAGGTAAAGCCATACATAAAAAATGGAGCAAAGAAAATGCAGTCGTACTAACGGCTCAAAAAAATATAAAAGAAGCCGATGTAATTATTTTGGATGATCCTCAACCGGTTGGTTTAAAAAAACATATCGACAGAGTCAACCCAAGCGTCAAATGGGTTTGGCGAAATCATATAGATACCGATGGAAATTTGATGTCGGACCCATCGACTCCACAAGGCGAAATTGCTTCATACCTGTTGGATGAATGCGGTATGCGGGCAGCTGATGCCGTAATAACACATCCCGTTGCAGCTTTCGTATATCCAAGCATGTCTGATAAAACATTCTTTGCCCCGGCAACAATTGACTCGTTTGACGATTTAAACCGCCCCCTGGGCCCCCAGGAAATTAAAGATGGTATAGATTTCATTAATAACGAAATCCGACAAAAAAACGCAGAGTTTTTAGCTGCTGACAGAGAATTTGATTTACAAGGCCTGATTAACCTAAGTAGGCGCAGAATTGTTTTAATCGCCAGATTCGATGAATCCAAAGGGATGGATAAGGCAATGGAATTAGGGATCCGTGTAAGAAGAAAAATGCGTGACGATGGCGCAGACGAAAAACAACTACCACAAGTAATTATTGTCGGCAACGGATCGGTTGATGACCCAAGTGGAGCTGCTTTGTATGAAGAAATTCTGCGGATCAGACGAGAACGCTATCCAAAAGAAAAACAGGACATAATCGTGATGCGCCTAAAGCACAATTATTCGGCAATAAACGCCCTTATGTATTATGACGGCGGTAAAACATCCGAACTTGTTGCGATGCAAACTTCAGAAGCCGAAGGGTGTGAAACCCGAATAAGCGACTGGATAAAACATGGTATACCTGTAGTAGTGTCTAGCAGAGGCGGCATGTCGTTGCAGGTGGTCGAAGAAAAGTCAGGATTTGTTATGGATTTTGATAAACCTGGTTATAACCTTGAGCGCGGCGCCGATTATATTTTCGACCTGATGACAGATTATGATAAATATATTCAACTCAGGCATAGCACCTTTGAAGTGGCTGAAAAATACAACAACCGTGAATTCTCAACCATCGCTAATACTACAAGATTAGCCAGGGTGTTTGATTGGGTATTGACCAACAAAGTAGCCGACAAAACATGGAAGATCAGTGAATTGGTTGACGAATACCAAGACTCCTAAGAATGGCCTGTGAGAGGTGAGGTGCTCATTGGCCGGCAGCAAATTTCCCGAATCCGAGGCCACCACGAAAAAACCCGTCCAGTAGGACGGGACTTTTCGTAGTGGACCAAATTGGTCCTGATTCAAACAATTCGAGCGACGATTTGGTCGGCGGTTTGAGTAAGCGACTTTTGGTGGGCGCTGAGGGGCTCGAACCCCCGACCCCCTCGGTGTAAACGAGGTGCTCTAGCCAACTGAGCTAAGCGCCCTTACCTCTGAAGGATTATACAGATATGAAAGAGGTTTTGCAAGTGGTATGCTATATACTATGAGATACGCCACAAAACGACGATATGAATGGTCCCCTGAAATTGCTTATAGTGTTGGGCTGATGGCAAGTGATGGTTGTCTTCAGTCAGACGGAAGACACCTAGACATCACTTCGGTCGATGTTGAGCAATTAAATAATTTTTCAAGAGCAATAGGTAGAAAATTGCCTATTAGCCCTAAGGGGAATAAGTCCCAAACAGATGCATTTAGAATTCAATTTAGCGACGTTGCGTATTATGATTTTTTATTAGATGCTGGATTAACTCCTAAAAAAAGCTTGACGATGCGTTATCTAAATATACCGGATGAATATTACCCCCACTTTCTTCGTGGCTTGTTTGACGGTGATGGCACAACATATGCTTATTATGATAGTCGTTGGCCAAGCAGTTTTTTATATTACACCGGATTCGCAAGTGCCAGTAAACCATTCCTACTATACCTTTCGGCACAAAACATGAAATTACTAGGAACCCTAGGGCAATCTATCCGCAGTAGTAAAAATACATTTGTTCTTGGATATGGTAAAAAAGATTCATATAAAATCTATTCGGCAATATATAAAGATGCCGGTTCATTGTTTTTGTCACGCAAAAAAACAAAACTTGAGAGTTTCGTTAAGATGGATGGTGGTGATATAATTCTTGGTAATGCGCGAGTGCTGTAATCAGGTAGCCAGGCTAGATTGAGGTTCTAGTGTCCGCAAGGACGTGGAGGTTCGAGTCCTCTCTCGCGCACCAAACATAAGCATTATAGTACGAAAGTATTAGCAATGGTCCTGCATCCACAAATAGATGCAGGGCTTTTTTGTTGTCTAAGGTAGATGCTTGCATTGACGAACTACAATAATTATCGTAAAATAACACTCAACTTGTTGAGCCGTAGTGGCTCCAAGTACTTTGACAAGCAGATATCAATTCACGAGGTGGGGCTTCTTTGCTGAACAGTCAGCATTGATGCCTCATCTTGTGTCATAGAGACACGGACCAGCTTATGCTGGAGGCAAAAACGCCAAAAAGGAGTCAGCATGCGGGCTTCCATCATCATCACTACCATCTCTTTCGTTGTTGGATTAGGGTGGGGATACGGCATCGCAAAGACGATAAGTTGGCTAGAACGTCACTATCGGCCAGAGTAACTGCAACTCGATTAGACCGAAAGGGGGTAGAGTAATGCTACGACCATGTTTTCCATGGGAGATTCAGCATCCTCGACCACTATGGAAGATGCTTCTTGCTATGGTGTGGTATATGACCTTCGCGGTCGGTTGCATGTCCGTAGGGGCTGCCGCGCTATACGCGGAATCAAAAACGCATCTGACGGGAGCGGTCGGATTCTTCGCAGCTCTGGCTACGATCATCGCGGTGGGCGGTTTCTTCGGATTCGTGGTCGCAAGATCAGATATGAGAGCGGTAGTCACTAACGTGGTCGATGGAATGGAATGGGCAGCCGGCCTGCTATGTTGACCGGCTGCCTAGTGGCACGTGTTTCTCTGACAGTCTGCTTGTCATCTCGCTTCCGTGAATGTGTATTCACGCTGATGAGTCCCCAGCCTCCGCAAAACGCTGCGGCGGGCAGGCGCCAGGACGAAAAGCGAAACTACTCCAAATTTAGAGTGTCGAACAATCTCTGCAGTTTTGCAGGGTGATGGAATAGCTGACCCTTTAGTCGCGCTAGGTCCTCAAAATCGATTCCATTACTAGGGTTCGAGAGTTGAGAGTTGTCTACTGTGGTGCACTAAATATTATTTATGGTGTCTTAAACACGTCTACTGAACCGACCGACCAGTCCAAAACATTCGTATACCTTTCTACTGGCGATACCAGTAAATCAGTGGATTCATCAAACGCGTGCGCTTTGCGGCTGATAACATATTGGGACGTAGGTTGATACAAACCTATCGCCGGGATATCATCCAGCCATTGCTTACAAAATGTCAGGTATTTTTTGTTTCTAAGCTCGTACTCTAATTGATCACGCGCCGAAATAAGCGCGACATCACTGACGGTGTTGGAGTAATTTGCAAAATTAAGGCCTTGCACGCCGGTCTGAGAAGAGTGCCAATAGGCATAAACATCAGGATCGCCACCTATGTTGAGTTCGTATAGCAAAACATCGTAGTTACGCGGCTGCAAGACACTCTGCACATCCCCCGAGGTCGGATCATTCAGGTCAATAATCTTGGTGCTTACCGCAACACCCAAAGCTCGCCACTGTCCTATCAGGATATCCAGTACGTGTTCGTATTCGCTATTTTTTAGTGTTACAACAGAAAACTTAAGTTGCTGGCCTTTTTTCTCTCGTATGTTATCTTTACCAAGTTTCCAACCCTCCTTATCAAGCAGTTGTTTTGCGGCGCTTAAATCAAATCGCGGCTCTGATGGTAATTTACCACTTAATAAACTGTTTGTAATCGGCAGCCATAACGCCGGGGCATAGTTAGGTAATTCCTTACGGATGAAAGCTGTGTCAGTAGCCAGCCTTAAGGCTTGACGCAGTTTGAGATTATTTAGTAATTTGCTTTGCGTATTTATAATGGCGTACATTCCACTTTGAATAGGTTTAGAAATCACTTCGTAGCGTTTCGCATCAACCTTATCTATATTAGTAAACGAAATGCCAGCAGCAGCGGTAACTTCATTCTTGGACAAAGCATCAACTATTTCGTCCTCGCTATCATACACATGCAGCTGAAACCTTGACAATCTGGCCTTACCCAAATAATAGCTATCGTTTCTGGCCATATACACTACTTTTCGATTTGATTTTTCATTAACGTTTTGAACAAAACTTAGTTGGAATGGACCGCTGCCAATAGGATTTTTGCTGAAATCATTCTCGCGTATATTACCAGGTGCGACCTTGCCTAAAATGTGTTCGGGAAGAACTGGAAACACAAGAGCTTGTTCAAAAGGCGCAAAAACCGATCCCAGCGTAAACTCAATCGTATAATCATCTATTAGTTTCGTGCTTATATTGGACCAGCCAGTCTTATTCGTACGAGCGTTAGAGTCCTTCATCAAGTTAACCGTAAATGCGACATCCTTCGCGGTAAGTTTTGCACCATCTTGCCATTTTACGTTATCTTTAATACTAACCGTATATACAGTCTTTGTATCGTTAATCTTAATATTAGAAGCCAGGTCATAGTTTAAGTGACCGGTCGTGTCATAGTCTAACAAGCGTGAGAATATTAAATGCCCAATAGAATTTTCAGCGCTGGACTTGGCATACAGGGGGTTTAACGTCTCAATCGGACCCATAACAGCTTCTGCATAAGTCCCATTGTCTGATGGTGCCGCCGTTAAATAGTTTTGTTGGTTCCAGATTAATTGAAGTCCGGTGGCTGCAATCAAAAAGCCCAACGCCAACACCCAAACAATAACATCTTTTTGCACTTCCCTGACATTGTCCCATCTTTTTATAAGAAATTTATGAGCATGACGAATCGTTGCACCCTCAACTCTGCGTACATGCTTTTTAAGGGATTTTTTATTAATATTTTGCCCAGGCAGCCGATTCCATAAATCGCGATTGTCTTCTGCCATAACCTGCCTTTATTTAATTAAACGCGGGTAAAATCAAACCCGCTAATATCGATAGAACAAAGATAACCGCCAGTATAATCGTTACTTCAAATAAATTCTTGTCTATACCACGACGAGTGGTAAATAACTCCCCGGAACTGCCAAAACCCGCCCCCAATGATGCGCCACGCTGTTGCAATAATATTGCCAAAGACATCAAAACAGCCGAGCCTATCATAACAATCTGTAAGATTAAATCTATATTCATTCCTGACCTTTAATCAAGTGCTTTTTGACTTAATTATTAAAGCCGCACTTACTATATAGTTTAGCAGACTTAGGATAATTCCGGTAATCATCGAGTTCAAAAATGTCATTGAAATACCGGGAGTTAATAATAGCGAGATATAGACCATCAAGCCATTTACGATTATCAGGAATAGTCCCAATGTCAGTAAAATTGCAGGTAACGAAACAATTACGATAAATGGCTTTAATATACTGTTTATAATTGAAAATATAAGTCCCGCAAGCAAAAACCCAAGAACCCCGATACTGATGTGAATTTTGTCAGAACCCGAACCAAGTAATAGTATGGATATCCACAACCCGAACGAGTTGATAAACCATCTGGTGATAAAAACGTAGTAACCTTTTTTCATATAGCTGAAGTGATTATACCATGTGATTTATACGGTTATTTAAATGTCAAAGCGACTATGTGACGAATTAAATATGTGCTCCACCTCATCAGCAGTTAGTGCTCGATTATAGATGCCGGCAGCTGCAACCGAGCCATTCCACTCGTAAGTAGCCGAACGACGACCAAGTTTTATCGAAGTGCCGATATCCGGCATGTCAAAATCTGTCACAGTATCCGCGTGGTCAATATATTCTCCGTCACAATATAGGCTTAGATAGTTACTATCCAGTGTCATGACAAGGTGGTGGAAAGAACCATCATTTATGTCTAGCGTATCAACACGCCTAAGAGCTGTCCATGCAGTATTCCAGGTGGCCGCAGAAATTGTACCGTCGGCACGAACTGTCATTATTCCTGTCTTTTGCCCAATCATTATAGCGCCCTCGCCCTGATTCGCAACCGGCGTCCCTGGATGCTTGAGCCAGATTTCAACACTGGCGTTACGCTTATCGAGAGTGATGCTTGGAAAATTCACATAATCATCCACCCCATCAAAACTTAAAAATCCGCCGTTGGCGCTACCGTAAGCAACACCGTTGTAGAGAGTTCCGTTGCGACCGTTACCGCTTAAATCATACAAAGCAGTGCCTGTCCCGGGGTAAGATGCGTTAATACCAATATCCAGATATAGGACCGGGCAAGGTCCCGGTAGTGGGGTCTTATATTTACTGGTAATGAAATAAGTTTGTGTGTCGCTTTTCGCATCGACACAAAAATCACTCCCACTGTTAATGCCGCCGCCAGACAAGGTTACGCCGTTGCTTGGTAAAAAGGTGGATGGGACAGATGTTGGATAGCTGTTTTCGAAATTTCTGGCACTTTCCATCGCCGAAGCAACGTTGTTTAGGTCGCTTTTCAGTTGAGTGGATATGGTTGACTGCTGCCAGCCGCTATAACTGATTATTACAATCGATACTAAAATAGCAATAATCGCAAGAACGATAAGCATTTCGACAAGCGTAAAAGCCGCCACGGACCGAGACCCATTTAAGTGATTGCGTTTATCCGTCAAGTAATTACGCATATGCTTGAGTAAGATTATACCCCTTTTATGTAATCAGCGACAAGCTTTGCTTTTTTTCGACCAACAACCGAGATTATATCTGATTCTTCGGCACTTTTTATGCCACGGATACTGCCAAACCGACGAATTAGCTTGGCGCGTGTTTTGGGTCCTACCCCTGGAATTTCGTCCAACAGACTGGCGGTTTGCCTGATACGCCTTAGTGATGTGTGGTAACTAACCGCAAATCTATGCGATTCATCCCTGATTCTTTGGAGTAACTTTATGATATGAGTTGAGCTAGGCAGATCAATCAATATATAATCTTTGCTTGTTGTCTGAAAACCGTTTAATTCAGTCAGTTTTTTTGAATTCGGCTTTAGGTCTTTTAAGACAATCTGTTCTTCTTTTTTGGCTAAGCCAATAAATGCTATGTCTTCGTGTCCACAATCTTTTCGAGCTTTTATAGCGGTGTCTAGCTGACCTTTACCTCCATCGATCAAAACCAGGTCTGGCGTCCCCCAGTCATCCAAATTTTTCTGTGCGAAACGCCTGGTAATTATCTCTTTCATATTAGAAAAATCGTCATTTCGGTCAAATCTGGTCTTGAATTTGCGGTATTGGCCGCGGTCACTGGCTCCATTTCTAAACACAACCATACTGGCAACAACCTGACTTCCGCTTGTATGAGAGACATCATACCCTTCAATTCGAACCGGTATTTTTTTAAGATTTAGCAGTTCGACCAAATCACCAAGAGCAGCGTCTTTGCTTATATCCAAAAACTCCTTGTCACCAAAAACGATGCGTCGTCGCAATTCGCGTAGGTTGTTGATTTTGTTACGCAGTAAGGCCGCCTTTTCAAAATCCTGTTTCTTTGAGGCGTCTTTCATTTCTCGTTCTAAACCGGCAACTATAGTTTTTCGGTCACCTTTTATATAGCTGATTAATTTACGTAAGTTAGCCTTGTACTTTACGGTATTCATATTTGCCGGCGACAACCCTAGGTGCATATCCAGATCGGGTTTTGATTCTGCCCTAGGTGGTCGCGTATAGTATGGGAATACCCGCCTTAAGTATCTAAGCGCCTTTTTAACCGCAAAGCTATTGAAATACGGGCCAAAATATTCGGCTCCGTCATCTGACGGATTACGAGTAAAACTTACGTACGGGCACTTATTATTCATGTCAATTCTAATAAAAATCAGCGATTTATCATCGCGCAGCAGAATGTTGTAACGCGGCATGTACCGCTTGACCATCTCGGCTTCAAGGAATAAGGCGTCAATCTCGCTTTCGGTCTCGACCCAGTCAGTGTCGACAATTTCGCCGACCAGCGCTAATGTTTTAACGTCCATATTCTTCGTATTCTGAAAATACTGTCTGACCCGATTTTTTAAAACTGCCGCTTTGCCAACATAAATAATCTCGCCGTTTTTGTCCTTATGAAAGTACACTCCGGGTGAATTCGGTAACGTTTTTAGTTTTTTTCGAAACACCTCTTGCATCAAATATATTATACTGTATAATTTACCCCAATATGATTCTCTAGGAATCCTCTACCCGTCAAATGACGTATCGCTTAAAAAGGCGATATTAAAAACGACCCAAAAAGGAGTCGCATGGAAAAACAATATTCCGCCAAGCGTATAATCAGCTTTTTGTTCGGACTTTGGAAAATTTCCCCTGTCCTTACTTGGTGTATGATTTTTTCCCAAGCCACATTTGCCGTGCTGACGATGGCGGTCGCACCAATTTTCGTTTCCAAATTGCTTTCAAATATTGCCGATGGTAGTGCGACATTAGAAAGTAGTGTTAATTTATTAATTGGTTACGCAATCACGTATTTTATCGGTCAGGTCGTAGCCATCCGAATAACCTTGGCTCTTTCGTATACGGTTGAAACTAGAATGCAAGCTCACATTGGTACCAAGATTTTAAATCATCTAACATCTAAAAGCCTGGGCTATCATTCTAATCGCATGAGCGGCGGTATAGTTTCGGACACTAATAAATTGATTGGGGCGATTGAAAGATTTTGGGATGCTTTAATTTATAATTTTGTCAGCATCGCTACGACAATCATCGCGGTTTGCGTGGCACTGAGTTTTATTTACTGGCAATACGCAATCGTTCTGGGATTGCTTTCAATCATAGTAGTTTCAGTAATAGTTCGTTCTCAAACCGCTATTGCTCCAATCAGTCGACAAGCGGCCGAAAAATCAAGCAATTTGACGTCGTTTATGGCTGATGTAATTGGCAACATGGCCGCCGTCAAGGCTTTTGCAAAAGAAAAAGCGGAAAATGAACAGTACGAAAAGTTAGTCCAAGACTGGCGTAAAACCAGCATGCGCGAAATGCGAAACGTTCTAGTAATCACAGCTATATTCGGAACGCTGATGATGATTCTAAACACAAGTGCTTTTGGTGCAGCAATTTTTGCGACTGAACACCATTTGGCTAGTATCGGCACAATCTACCTGATAATCAGCTACACTCTTAATGTGGTTGACGAGTTATGGTCGGTTTCCAGTACGACCAGATCATACATCAGAGTGATAGGTGATGCCGGTCCGATGATCTCGACCCTTGACGAGGAAGTTGAATTAAAAGACCCTAAAAACCCATTGCCATTTCATATTAACGGCGGGAATATCCAATTTGATAATGTCAACTTTTCTCACAATGAATATGACGAGCGTTTGTTTGACGGCTTTTCGCTGTCAATTAAATCAGGCGAACAAATTGGTCTGGTCGGCATGTCAGGATCTGGGAAAACCAGCTTGACTTACCTATTGCTTCGTTTCAGCGACCTGAGTAAGGGACGCATATTGATTGACGGACAAGACATATCGAAAATCACACAGGCCGATTTGCATAATTCGATTGCATATGTACCACAAGAACCCCTCCTGTTCCACCGCAGTTTGCGTGAAAACATCGCCTATGGCAAGCAGGATGCTACTGACGATGAAATCAGATCAGCAGCTAAGAAAGCTAATGCACTTGATTTCATCGAATCGTTGCCTGGCGGCTTTGATACGCTTGTAGGCGAACGTGGCATAAAGCTGTCGGGTGGACAGCGTCAAAGAGTAGCCATCGCCAGAGCCATTCTTAAGGACGCACCAATTCTAGTTTTAGACGAAGCCACCTCTGCTCTTGATAGCGAAAACGAGAAGCTGATCCAGGATGCTCTCGCCAAGTTGATGAAAGAACGCACCAGTATAGTCATAGCCCATCGTTTATCAACCGTTGCAAAACTGAACCGGATTATCGTCCTGGATAATGGCAGAATCGTTGAGCAAGGAACCCATAACGAGCTACAAAACAGGGATGGTATTTACGCCAAATTATGGGCACATCAATCGGGCGGATTTATCAAATAATCACGTTGCTATTGTTCGGCCTCAGGTTTTTTGGATTCAGTTTCGGATGATTCGCCCTCGTCTTCAGGCACGGCTTCCTCGCCTTCAACAGGAACTTCTGATTCATCTTCTGCTTCGGCTTCGCCACCAGCCGCTTCGTTCGCAGCCGCTAGTGCGCTTGGCTCATAGACATTAGCGATCACCAGTTCTAGATCCTGTTCATTATCGGCGAATTCAACGCCCTCGGGCAGCTTGATATCACCAACCGATATTTTATCGTCTGTCGTCTCTAGCCCCGCAACCTTAATTTCGATCGACTCTGGTAAATCAGCGGGTTTGGCCTTGATTTCAATATGCTCAATAGCCTGTAAGATAACCAACCCGGCTTTTTCGGCCGCGCTTTCACCCAAGCCCGTTAGAATGACCGGAACCTCAGTCGTAATCACATCACTTTGCTTGATTATGTGAAAAGCGATATGCCTCAATGAACGTTTAACCGGATCAATATCTATGCTTTTTATAATCGCCAGCTTCTTTTTGCCATCAATCGATAAGCTGACAGGAGTATGTTTGCCTGCAATATGGACAACTTTGGCCGTCTCTATCTGTTTGGATTGTGTCATAATCGGTTGATCTTTGCCGCCGTAAATAACGCTAGGTATGAATCCGCTTTCCCTTAGTTTAGCCAGTTTTTTGCCTTCCAAAGTTCTTTCGTCCAATTTCAATGAAATATAACTCACCTTTTTTCCTATCCCTACCCTGTTAATTTATAGATACTACCCCTATTATAACATTCTTGAACCTCTCCGTGTTAAAATGTGTAGAGTATGATTCCCGGTTTTGATCTAGTTCAATTTGCCCAAACGGCTGGACCATTAGCTGTGCTTGTAGTGGTTGCGGCTATTGTTTTTGCTGAAAATGGACTTTTGATAGGCTTCTTTTTCCCGGGAGACAGTGTACTTTTTACGCTTGGTTTCCTGATTCAGGGTTCGGAAAACTTTAGATTAGATTTGAATATTAATCTTGTTATTTTAGTACTATTCATCGCCGCAGTACTGGGTGCAAATGTCGGTTATCTATTTGGTAAAAAATTCGGCCCGCGACTTTTTAAAAAACCTGACTCTTTGCTGTTCAAACAAGAAAACGTTCAAAAAGCTCAAAATTTTTATGACAAATACGGTGGTAAAACTATTATCATTGCTAGGTTTATCCCAGTCGTAAGAACTTTTGTCCCCTTGATCGCCGGAATTGCCAAAATGAAGTACGAGACTTTCATGATTTATAACATTATCGGCGGCATAATTTGGACTGCCAGCGTTACGTATTTGGGGTACTTTTTAGGGAAAATCATGCATGGCCTAGGGTTGGATATCGACGTTGTGCTTCTGCCAATAATCTTGCTGATACTGGTTCTTTCGGTTTCGCCAGCGATTTATCATTTCTTAAAAGATAAAAAACAAAGACAAGCACTCTGGAACGCCACCAAGATTGAATGGCGACGAATTATCGAAGGAAAGAAAAGATAGGGTTTTAAGTTGCCGCTTTCTAGTGTCAAATCATCAAAAACAAATAAAACGCTAGCTATAAAACATAAAATAGCGCTCGCTTTGGTTTGCCTTGCTGTCGGGGTATTGATTTATATTATTTCATATTTTGGTATGAGCCAACAATCTGGCCTTGGTGTATTGAATCAACCAACTTTATCTTGGATGCTGGGTCAGCGAGAAAACACCTTGACCGTGGTTGCAAAAATAATTACCACAGTTGCAAACCCGATAGTCATTGCCCCTTTTGTTGGTTTTATTGTTATAATTTGGGCATTTTTCAAACGCGAGATTTTAAGGCCGGTTTTACTGGCTGGTTCGATGATGATAGCGGCAATACTATCGACAACACTAAAAGCCATTATCCACGATCCACGACCATCACAAACCGACATGATACCAATGTTTGAAACTGATTTTTCGTTTCCATCGGGCCATACGATTGCTATTGCCGTTTTCCTGTTGGTTTTAGGCTACTTAATATATTCTCGCAACTTCAGCGTGAAACGTATTCTGATTTGGGTAAGCGCGTTTTTTATGGGCACAACATTAATTGCTCTAACTCGTTTATACCTTGGCTATCACTGGTTGACCGACGTTGTTGCATCGGTGGGGCTGGCACTTATAATTTTAGCCTTTGTAATTTTCCTTGATGCGATAGTTAGACGATTTTCTTTAAATACTGACCGGTATAGGAATTACTAGCTTTTGCAACCTGTTCGGGCGTACCCTCGGCGACTATCACACCGCCACCTTGACCACCCTCCGGTCCCAAGTCAATAATATGATCAGCTGTTTTGATTACATCCAAGTTGTGTTCGATAACCACCATACTGTTACCGCTGGAAACCAGTTTCCTCAAAATAACCAACAGCCTTTTAACATCATCCGTATGAAGTCCTGTCGTTGGTTCATCCAGTATATAAAGTGTTTTACCTGTTGCCCGCCTGGATAGCTCGGTCGCAAGTTTAATTCTTTGGGCTTCACCGCCTGAAAACGTAGTAGCCGGCTGACCAAGTTGTATATAACCCAACCCGACCTCGACTAACGTATCTAATTTTTTTGCAATCGACGGAATGTTTTCGAAAAACTTAGCTGCCTGTTCAACTGTCATGCCCAGAATGTCACTGATATTCTTGCCTTTATACTTAATCTCTAGTGCCTCTCGATTGTAGCGTTTACCTTTACATACGTCACAAGTCACATAAACATCTGGTAAAAAATGCATCTCGATCTTGATTACACCGTCTCCGCGACAATTTTCACACCGACCACCTTTAACGTTAAAGCTAAATCGTCCGGCCTTATAGCCGCGGATATTTGATTCCGGCGTCGAAGCAAAAAGCTCGCGGATAGCAGTAAATACCCCCGTATAGGTTGCAGGATTAGAACGAGGCGTCCGCCCAATAGCTGATTGATCTATGACGATAACCTTATCAAGTAAATTAATTCCCTCGATGTTTTTGTGTGCTCCCGGTACGACGTGAGAACGATGCAGACGGGCCGACAATTCTTTCGCCAAAATATCATTAACTAAGGTTGATTTGCCGCTGCCACTGACGCCACTGACTACCGTCAGGACATTCAAGGGGAAGGTAACGTCAATATCTTTTAAATTATTCTCACTGGCACCCCTGATGATTAACGCGCGGTCTTTTATAATCGAGTTGCGCTTTTTGGGCACATCAATCATTTCTTTTCCGGCTAAGTACCGTCCCGTTATGCTCGATTCGTTTTTAGCGACTTCTTCAGGAGTTCCAGCCGCCACTACATGCCCGCCGGCAACTCCGGCGCCCGGTCCAATATCCAATAAATAGTCAGCATTTCGAATAGTATCGTCATCATGTTCAACAACGATAACCGTGTTACCTAGGTCGCGCAAACGCTTTAAGGTTTCGACTAGCCGGTGATTATCTCTTTGATGAAGGCCGATCGACGGTTCGTCAAGAACATACAAAACCCCCTGAAGACCTGAGCCTATTTGGGTAGCTAGGCGTATGCGTTGGGCTTCTCCGCCCGAAAGCGTATTGGCAGCCCTGGATAGTTCAAGATAATTGAGGCCCACGTTATTCATAAAACTGAGACGGGCAATAATTTCTTTGATTATTTGCTTCGCAATGAAAGATTCCTGATCATTCAACTGCAGTTTATTTTGGAACAAATCAAGTGCGTTGTCGATATCCAGATTACAAACATCCATAATGTTTAGTCCATGAATAGTCACTGCCAAGACAACCGGTTTTAGACGAGCACCCTTACACACATAACATTCTCTTTCACGCATGAATCTTTCGATATCACGGCGCATAAAATCACTGTCGGTTTCTTTATGCCTGCGTTCTAAATTAGGAATTACACCTTCATAGGTGGTGTCATACATCCGGCCATTACCCAGTTGCACTTCGTACTTTTGGTTACCCGTTCCGTATAAAATTTTATCCAAATTTTCCTTAGAAAGTTGTCCAACTGGTGTTTTTACATTAAAACCATGGACACGACCGACTTCAATCAACTTTTTCATATACCAGGCATCACTGTTGACACGGTTATATGGACGAATAGCACCTTCTGAGATTGTTAGGTTGGGATTGAATACTAGTTCAGGATCAACTTCCAACCTGCTGCCAAGACCGGTACAGACCGGGCAGGCTCCTTGTGGCGCATTAAAGCTAAATAGCCTGGGCTCCAGTTCAGGTATGTCTTCGTTTGGATGGTCCAAACAAGCATAACGCTGGCTGAAAGTTTTTATTGTATTATCGTCCGTATTGAATACTTCAACTATACCGTCTGCTAAGTCTAGCGCTTGTTCTACAGACTGAGTGACACGGCTAATCATATCGTCTGACATGGCTATACGATCGACCACGATTTCGATATTGTGTTTGTGATTCTTATCCAGACTAGGAAATTCGTCTAACGCATACACAACACCGTCAATCCTGGCTCTGGCATAACCTTGGCGTCCATACTGATCTGGAATATGTGCAAATTCGCCTTTCTTATCCTTGATTACGGGGGCTAAGACCATTAATTTACTGCCCGTCTGATACTTCATAATTTCATCAATGATAGTTTCACTTGTGCGGCGCGTAACTGGCTTCCCACAGATCGGACAATGCGGCACACCGATTCTGGCAAACAGCAAGCGCAGATAGTCATAAACTTCAGTAACCGTTGCAACGGTACTGCGCGGGTTATGACTGGTTGATTTTTGATCAATACTAATCGCCGGACTAAGGCCGGTTATCTGATCAACGTCGGGTTTTTCCATCAAACCCAAAAACTGACGAGCATAGCTGGATAAACTTTCAACATAGCGCCGCTGGCCCTCAGCGTAAATGGTATCAAACGCCAAAGATGACTTTCCAGAGCCCGACAACCCCGTAATAACCACGAATTTGTCTCGTGGAATGTCAACACTAATATTCTTCAAGTTGTGCTCACGGGCGCCAACTACCTTAATTACCTCTGGCATAACCTGAACATTATACTCTGTTTTTCTGAATTTTTCCAGACCCGATAACCATAAATCAACTTAACCATACTTACTTACCAGATAATAAAACACAAGTGCTTTATTTCATTACACGCCCGGCCGGGCGTGTAATGAAATAATTAATAGAAACCACTACTTGATAGAGGGTTTGAATTGAGGTTATTCGTCGGCAGGAATGATACTTTCAGCCCACAAATGCAATTCCTGCAGGATGAACTGATTGTTTTCGTCATTTGTCGCGGCCGATAGTCTTTGTAGAGCTTCCATGAAAGCCGGCATAGTCGACATTATCCTATTACTGCGCCACTTTTCCCAAGTTGCCGCTTCGTCTTCGGACAAACTTTTTGGGTAATTTCTAGCCTTGTAGTGCAGCAGAAGAGGGCTAAGACGTTCGTCAGTAAAGTTCGGAGTCATGTCAGCCAGTTCGTTTTCACCGGCATTACGGACAGCTTCAACGCGAAGTTTATCGATATCCGGTATGAATCCGTCATAAAGCTGTGCTTCCGGATCGGGTAGTTTGGCGAATTCTTCGCGATTTTCATAAAGCGAGCGGATATTCTCAGCAAACGCCGGATTGGACAATAATATTTTTTGATTCTTGGATACCGTATTATTGTTTAGCTGAATCTTTGCCCATCCGTCGTTTTGCTCAAGGACACCAAGTGGCGCCACTGCCGGAACTCGGTTGTATAGCATCTCTTTAAGCGGCAGCTTCACGAAATCTTCTGCCTTACGCTCTTGCCAAGAGGCAAATAGCTTTTTGGCTAAATCTTTTTGGCTCATGTTTAGAAATGGTGTCGGATCATACCGCAAATCATAAACCACGATATTACCATTACGCCCGGCAGTTAGAGGGAAAGCCACAGTCGTCTTATTAAACTGCGACTCATACCTACCGCTTGAATAAACAAATGGCTTTTTTTCATCCAGATTGACCAGTTTCTTAACTTCTTTTTTGTCGCGCATTTTAAGCAAATAGTCGTAGATCTGCGGTTGTTTATCGCGAAGCAGCTTGGCGACACCGATAAGTGCACCTACGTCGCTGAGGGCATCATGCGCTCTTGTGTGATCGATCCCGTTTTGCTTACCAATCAAAACCAATTTGTTTGTGGCAACCCCCTCTTCATCAACCGGCCAATTAATACCTTCGGGACGAAGCGCTCTGGTCATACGGACTACATCCAATAAATCCCAGCGCGATCTGCCTTCTTTATAGCTCCACTCGTAAGAGTCATGGAAGTTTCGCCACAATAAATGACGTATAAATTCATCGTCGAATCTGATGTTATTAAATCCTACAATGGTAGTATCAGGGGTAAAAACATCATTGATCAGTATATCGGCAACTTCAGCTTCGCTATATCCCTCCTCTACGGTTTTTTGCGGAGTAATGCCGGTTATCAACACCGCATCAGGGCTAGGCAAGGTGTCGTCGCTCAGTTTTACGTACATGTTAATCGGTTTACCCAGCTGGTTAAAATCCATGTCAGTCCTAACAGCCGCAAACTGCATGATTCGGTCTGACCTGGGATTCAATCCACTGGTTTCAAGATCATAGAATAAGTAAGATTTAGCCATTGACCTAATTATATATCAGATTAAGCTATTGCTCTAATAAGGTAAATCTGCTTGAGCCGATTTGAATAATGCTGTCGTTTTGGGCGCCTTTTCGGTGGAGTTCGTGTGTTATACCCATCTTATTCATGATGTCGCGCAAGCGATTTATACCTTCAAAGTTATCAAAATTCGTTCGACGGGCAAATTTTTCTATCTTTTCACCATAAACAATGTATTTGATCCCCTCTTCGCTTTCTGACTTTTCAACCGACCATGCTTTTGAAGCCTCGGTTTCCGATAATGATATCGTTGGAATTTCTTCGCTTACCTCTTCTTGAGAATCGGCCACTTCGCGTGAGGCTTCGACTTTTTTCCAAAGAGCTCTTAATAATTCTTTTATCCCTTCGTGCGCAACCGATGATATGGTATATATCGGAACTTTTCCAACAACCGATTTTAAGGTGTCAACTTGCATTTTTATAATGTCTTTATCCAGTCCGTCAATCTTGGTTAAAACAACGATTTCGGGCCTTGTTTCAAGGTTTGTGCCGTAGCCAGCAAGCTCATCACGGATTGTCCGATATGATCTTGCTACGTCGCTGTCATAGGCATCTATCATGTGTAATAAGACTGCCGTTCTTTCGACATGACGCAAAAATGCATCGCCTAAGCCCTTGCCTTCGCTGGCACCTTCGATTAGTCCGGGAATATCCGCGATTAAGAGACTGGTGTTATCGATATCGGCTACGCCCAAATTAGGCGACAGAGTTGTAAACGCATAATTAGCAATCTGGGGTCTGGCATTACTGACAACCGACAGGAAAGTCGATTTGCCTACGTTTGGAAAACCAACCAAGCCAACGTCAGCCAGTAGCTTTAGCTCTAACTCGGCCTCGAATGATTCACCCAGTTCACCCCTTTCGGCGACACGGGGCGTTTGTCTGACCGAAGATTTAAAATGGGCATTACCAAACCCGCCGTCACCACCCTTAGCGACGGTTATTTTTTGTCCTTCGCTTGCAAAATCAGCAATTATTTTTTTATCTTTGGATACAACGGTTCCAACCGGTATTTTGACAATTAAGTCATGGCCCGAAGCGCCGTGTTTGTTGCGCTTCGATCCGTTAGTTCCAGGCTTTGCCCGAAGTTCTGGTTTATAACGAAAGTTAACCAGGGTATTAAGTTCACTGGTCGCCTCAAAGATAACGTCACCGCCTTTACCGCCGTCACCACCGTCCGGTCCGCCTTTTTCAACATAAATCTCATGCCTAAAACTGACGGCACCGTCACCGCCTTTACCGGCAGTAATAAACACTTTGGCGGTATCGACAAACATATGTCGAATATAACATAATCGCCCCTAATTTAACAGAGGCGATTAATAGTCTTCACTTCGTTTTTAATGGATAAACCAGTATTGCCCGGCATTTGCGCCCGGAACTATGCGTCCCGATACGATATTATATCCCCCACCGGCAACATAAGCGTTCATCTCGCTGATACTGATGTCGCCATTCGGCATGACAGACTCTACTATCGCCACATGACCTGCGCTTACCATAATAGCGCCAGCAGAAGGGTTGCGGTTAACCAATAAGCCATCAGCTGCGGCTAGCGCTGCCCAGGAGCCTGCATTCCCCCAATGATCACTAACAGGTAGCCCTAGGTCCTTACGTCTATTATAGGCATAAAGCGTACAGTTACCGTGGTAGTATGGTCCGTCAGGAGTTCCGTTTGCAATAAACCAGGTCTTACCACCGAATCCGGTACCGTAGGCATTTTCATAATAATTGGTTGCCGCTATGGTTACGGGCGCTACATAACCTGGACGTTCGTTACCAGGCAGAACCCCACCGGGTACAATGATGCTCGTGTTAGGCTGTAGGCCACTAGTTTCCAGGTCATTATAAAGTATCAGACTTTCCTTGTCGGATCTATACTTAGCAACAATAGAATCAATCGTGTCACCAGCCTTAACGGCATAAAGTGTGCCGTCTATCGGTAAAATCCTTAAAGTAGTACCGGGAACTAATGTGTCCGTTGTTAAGTTATTGGCCCATTTAATAGTATCTTTAGAGATGCCAAATTTAATCGCCAGACCACCTACTGTATCGCCAGCTTTGACAGTATAGCTGGTAACTTTACGATTACCACCAACAGCACCAACCAGTTCGGGCTTGCTGGTTTCCACGGTGTTAGATTGCATATATTCACTTTTCGACTGAGTCGTAATCGCCATATTAGAAACAGAGGTGGCGATTGGTAAATTTGCCGCCTTAGCAGCACTGGCAGCCACATTACTGGCGACCACATTATCAACAGAGGTGTCTATTTCGTAAGACTTTCCTATATCAGATGCACTCACAACCTCTGAAGAATTAGTTGGTTGACGATAGCCAATAAAAATAACAGCAACTATCAATACGAAAGTGCTTGCATAAACAGCTATAACAGATGGCTTTAACCTAAACTTCGTCCTTGGACGCGTTTTTGGCAGGATTGGCTGTTTGCTTTCTGCACTTGATCTTTGAGAGAACCTCAATTTGATCGGGTTACGAATTATCAATCTCCAGCCTTTCGCATTACTGCAAAGGCGTCTACCCTACTTTGTCTTTCTTCTCGCATGGAACGGGGCACATTTCGACCTTTATATTAGATAATATTAGTTCTAGATTGTTGCGCCCGTACGACATTTGTTGGTAGGCTCATTCATGATCCGTGTTACCCACCCGCAGCCTCTAAAAAACAAGCTGCACCAGTAGACGAGACCACAAACGTGCTTTACTAAGTATACATAACCTTGATTTCTATGTCAATTTATGGCGTAGCACATTTTACCTTGCAATGATTGACGATATTCGACTGATGTTCAGCATCAGTCCTGGCAAAATACGTCACATCGTCATCACCACTTAAAAAGTAAAGATAATCGCCACTGGCAGGATCAGCCACTGCTTGAAGTGCAGTTAGCCCCGGTACCGCGATTGGACCGGGTGGCAACCCTTTGTTAATACGTGTATTGTACGGTGAATCCAAGCTGGGGTCTCGAGCCACGCCCGCCTTGTCTGCTGCATACTGATACGTCACGTCTGACCCTAATGTCATGCCCTTATCTAGCCTTGAGTAAAACACCTGTGCAACTTGTTTTTGGTCCTTAGAAGTATTGACTTCGCGTTGGATTATGGACGCCAAAGTAATGCCCTGGTACAAATTTAGTCCACGGGCTGCGAATTTCTTTTCCAGATCATTTTTTTGAATTATCGAGTAAAATTCCTTAAACGCCCCGCTTAAAATCTCTTCTACCGAGGCGCCGGCATTAAAATTATACGTTTCCCCATACACATAACCCTCCAAATCGGCCGTAGCCGGTTTACCGGCGAATAACGGACCAGTGTAGGTTTTTGCAAGCGCTGTTTTGATTTCTTGTTCGGAATAACCGGCTCGTTTTAGTACCGTCGTAACGTCGAGTTTTTTGGATTCACTCTTGTCAGTATTATCAACCAAGGTTGCCCCCGGATAAAAAGTGACGCTAAACTGATCGACCGAGCCCTTGACGAAATGCTCTACTATTTGAGGTACGTTTTCTGCCGGAGATAATCTGTAAGAGCCGGCTTGAAGTATGTCATTTTTACAATTCAGCCTGACATAAATATCAAAAATTGTAGCATTACGGATTACTCCAGATTTTTCCAGCTCTTTCCCGATTAGACCAGATGTGCTGCCGGATGGAATAGTAATTTTTTTCAATTGTTTTATGTCGTTTCCAAGCGGCGAAAGTCCGATATTATACCAGATCACCCCGCCAATGATTGCGCCTACGATCAGAGCCAGGATAGTTCCGCCAATCCAAAACAAGGTTTTTTCAATCCGATTTTTCTTTGGAACCGTAAGCCCACTGGGTTGCCCGTTAATTGGCTGTTGCTTGTGTTTTGGTGTGTTCGGTTGGTTATTATGCATAATTAGCCTCCAGGTAATCTTGTAATATTATCGCAGCCGCCTGAGCGTCAACGTCGGCTTTTTTGTATGGACGTCCGTAACCCTGCAGTTGCTGTTCGGCTAAAACACTTGTCAGCGATTCATCCTGAAATACGATTTTAGACGCTATATCATTTAACCTACCGGCAAACTCCTCTACAACCTTAGACTGGTCGGTAGGCTCGCCAGATTGATTACGCGGATAACCAATTACTAATATGTCGGCCTTCTCGCCAAGTAATATCTCGGCAATCGCCTCGATTTCACTGCCATCGACTTCAATCGTGTCAAGAGGTACGGCTATTTTAATATCACTATCACCAACTGCCACGCCGATGCGTTTTTCTCCTATATCCAGACAAACGGCATTGATCGACTTAGGCATTTGAAACTTTAAACTCTACCTGTATTTTATTATCATCATTCGGTACGGTCGTGACCCAGAAATATGAGAATTTAATATCAACACTCTCGACACCTTTGACGCCTTCCAATTGGGCTTGAACATCACCATAGTGCTTGCCTTTTGAGTCGTCTTTGATCTTTTGCTTGTCGATGTTCGGCCCGATTTGCCCGGTCGTCTCGACGTTAACCGTAGCGCTGCCGCTGTCGCCTTTTTGGTACCCGGAAAGCTTAACCTTGTCGATACCATTGTCATAAATTCGCTGACTTTTGCTGTCATCAATTTGTTTTTCAATAGAGTTCCTTAAATACGATTCCATCTCGGACTTGGAAATTG
>Ga0172375_10000826_pt1 | contig 50020 bp, 45 predicted proteins | sample LakKiv1m_FD_114537 | JGI IMG/M metagenome (GOLD analysis project Ga0172375, IMG submission 114537) | Freshwater microbial communities from Kabuno Bay, South-Kivu, Congo - kab_092012_11.1m | ecosystem: Environmental > Aquatic > Freshwater > Lake | place: Democratic Republic of the Congo... | reverse complement strand
GAGCGTAATTGGTATGAACATAATAGCTTGTGCAAAAATAATGGGCATTACCCCTGCAGCATTTACTTTTAAAGGAATATACTGCCTTACGCCACCATATTGCTTGTTTCCAACAATTCGTTTTGCAAATTGAACAGGAATTTTTCGTTTTCCTTGAACAAGCAAAACTGTTATCAATACAACTAAAACCAGCACAACCAACTCGACCATGAACACTACCAAACCACCTCCTTGTTCTTCCATACGTGAGAAAAATTCAGCCGATAATGCAAAAGGTAATCGTGCAATAATACCAATCATAATAATTAATGAAATACCATTACCAACGCCTTTATCTGTAATCTTTTCGCCTAACCACATCACAAACATGGTTCCTGCAATCAATACTAATACAGATGAAATATAAAAGAACATGGGTGGTGAAGTCAAATTAGGATCAAAAGGGTATATTGCCTGACTAGGCATTTGAGAAACTAAATTTGAAATATAGGCCGGTGCTTGCCCTGCAACAATCAATACGGTTAAGTAGCGAGTAATTTGGTTTATTTTTTTTCGTCCACTTTCTCCTTCTTTCTGAAGTTTCTGGAAATAAGGAATTGCCATTCCTAACAATTGAACGACGATAGATGCAGATATGTAAGGCATGATACCTAAGGCGAATATTGATGCATTAGAAAAAGCACCACCGGAGAAGATATCGAGCAATCCAAGAAGTCCATCTTTTGTTTGGTTTTGCAAACCCTCGAGGTAAAGTGGATTAACTCCCGGCATCACCACAAATGAACCTATGCGATATATTAAAATAAAACCAAGAGTATTAATGAGTCTGATTCTCAGATCATCAATCTTCCAGATATTTCTAATAGTTTGTATGAGTCTTTTCATTCAACTTACAATTTTACTGCTGTTCCACCAACTGCTTCAATAGCTTTCTGAGCTGTTGCTGAAAATGCATGTGCTTTAACTTCGATCTTTGCTTTTAATTCACCTTTTGCTAAAATTTTAATGCGATCATTTTTGGAAGCAAGTCCATTATCAATAAAAACTTTCTGATCAAAAACTGTAATATTCTTAGTTTCAGCAAGCTTTTGCAAAATATTAATATTTATTCCATGGTATTCAACTCTATTAATGTTTTTGAATCCAAATTTTGGAGATGTTCTGTATAATGGCATCTGTCCTCCTTCAAATCCCTTTCCTGATGAATAGCCCGAACGTGACTGCGCACCTTTATGACCTCTTGTTGACGTTCCTCCTCTACCGGAACCTTGACCTCTACCAATTCTTTTTTTCTTTTTAACGGAACCTAAACTGGGTTTCAAATTACTTAAATCCATGATTTTTCTTTATTTTCTTAAAACTATAATTCTTCTATCTTTAATAAATGGCTCAGTTTGTTTATCATTCCCATGATCTGAGGTGTAGCATCGTGTTCGTGAACTCGATGCATTTTGGTAATACCTAAAGCACGTAAGGTGCGTTTTTGCCTTTCAGGTCTGTCAATGGCACTTTTTATTTGAGTTATTTTTACCTTTTTCATGTTTTGTTTTTTTTAAAATTAACCATTAAAAACCTTGCTGAGACTAATTCCACGCAGTTGAGCTACGGTTATTGGATCCTTTAATTGCATTAAGGCATTAATAGTTGCCTTAACCACACTATGCGGGTTCGAAGAACCTTTTGACTTTGCAAGAACATCGGTTACTCCAACGCTTTCTAAAATTGCACGCATAGCACCACCAGCTATAACACCAGTACCATGAGCTGCTGGCTTTAGAAAAACTAAAGCACCACTATATTTTCCTTCTTGTTCATGAGGAACTGTTCCTTTGTAGATAGGGACTTTAATAAGGTTTTTCTTAGCATCATCAACTCCTTTAGAAATGGCAGTTGTTACTTCTTTTGCTTTACCAAGGCCGTAGCCAACCACACCGTTTTCGTTACCTACCACAACAATTGCTGAGAAACTAAATGTTCTACCACCTTTGGTAACCTTAGTAACACGCTGGATACTAACCAATCGGTCTTTAAATTCAATTTCACTTGATTTTACTCGTTTTACGTTTAAATTTGACATGTTTGTTAAAATTTAAGACCACCTTCTCTGGCAGCATCTGCTAATGATTTTATTCTTCCATGATATAAATACCCGCCTCTGTCAAAAACAACAGACGATATACCGGCTTCAATGGCTCTTTCTGCAATTAATTTACCTACTTTTTTTGCAAGTTCAATTTTTGTTGCTTTCGTTCCCGCTAATTCCTTACAAGCGGAAGACGCATTTACCAATGTTTTTCCAACTTTGTCGTCTATTATCTGGGCGTAAATTTCTTTATTGCTTCTAAAAACAGCTAAGCGAGGTGACTCAGTTGTCCCTTTTACAATCTTCCGGATTCTGAATCTGATCCTCTGTCGCCTGTATGATTTTTTAATTTGTGTCATTCTTATTTTACTTTGAACGTTTATATTAAATCCTTATTTTGCACTTGCTGATTTACCGGCTTTTCTTCTCAGTATTTCACCAACATATTTAATACCTTTACCTTTATATGGCTCTGGTTTTCTCAATGAACGTATTTTAGCCGCTACCTGACCTATTAATTGCTTATCATTGCAAGTTAATGTTATAATAGGGTTTTTGCCTCTTTCGGTTAACGTTTTAACCTGAATCTCTTTTGGCAGTTCGAAGATAATGTTATGCGAATAACCTAATGCTAATTCCAATAATTGACCTTCGTTTGTTGCTTTGTATCCAACACCTACTAATTCTTGCTCAATTTTATACCCTTTGGAAACACCAATTATCATATTCGATATTAGTGATCTGTAGAGTCCATGTAAAGCTTTGTGTCTCTTTTGTTCGGTAGGTCTACTTAACGTTATTATATTTCCATCAATTACAACTTGAATATCAGGATCAACAGTTTGTGTTAATTCACCCAATGGTCCTTTTACAGTTACAACATTGTTTTTTGCTAATGTTACCGCAACTCCATTCGGAATATCTATGGGTAATTTTCCTATTCGTGACATTTATAATTCTCCTAATTAATTAACTAATATAACATATTACTTCACCACCTACTTTTCGAACTTTAGCTTCTTTGTCTGTCATTAGACCAACAGAAGTACTGATAACAGCTATACCTAAACCATTCTTTACTTTAGGAAGATTGTTAAAACCACAATATCTTCTAAACCCTGGCTTGCTGATTCGTTGTAAAAGTGTGATAGCCGAAATTTTGCTTGTTGGATGATATTTTAAAGCTATTTTTATCAAACCTTGAGTAACGCCTTCTTCAAACTTGTAATTAAGGATATAACCCTTTTCAAATAAAATTTTAGTTATTTCTTTTTTAATTTTTGAAGAAGGAATTTCAACGATTCGGTGATTTGCCATCACTGAATTTCTAATTCTTGTCAAATAATCTGCTATTGGATCCGTCATTTTATAAATAATTTGTCTTTTTTTACTAAATATTCTTTTTATTTACCAACTTGCTTTTGTAACACCTGGGATTAAACCATGCAGAGCCATTTCTCTAAAGTTGATACGAGAAATACCAAACTGCCTGATATATCCTTTTGGACGACCGGTCAGTTTACAACGATTATGCAGTCGTACTGGAGATGCATTTTTTGGTAATTTTTGCAATGCAAGGTAATCTCCTGCTTTCTTTAACTCTGTTCTTTTAGCAGCAAATTTATCAACTAATTTTTGTCTTTTACGCTCGCGAGCTTTATGAGATTCTTTTGCCATGTGTTATTTCTGGTTTTTAAATGGTATTCCTAATTCTTTTAATAATGCAAGTGCTTCTTTATCTGTATTTGCTGAAGTAACAAAGGTGATATCAAAACCCATGATTTTCGAAATTTTATCAATGTTTACTTCTGGAAAAATGATTTGTTCCGAAACACCTAAAGTGTAGTTTCCTTTTCCATCAAATCCATTCTCATTAACACCTCTGAAATCACGAACACGAGGCAAAGCAACTGAAACAAGTCTGTCAAAAAACTCATACATTTTTTCACCTCTAAGTGTAACTCTAACTCCAATAGGCATTCCTTTTCTGAGTTTGAAATTTGAAATGTCTTTTTTAGATTTTGTTGCAACTGCTTTTTGACCGGTAATCATCGACATTTCATTGATGGATACCTCCAAAAGTTTTTTATCAGCTATAGCGCCACCCACACCCTGGTTAACACAAATCTTTTTCAAATGCGGAACCTGCATACTTGATTTATACTGAAATTGCTTGCTTAAAGCAGGTATAACTTCAGTCATGTAACGTTCCTTTAATCTTGGCTTGTAAGTCATTATTTAATTACCTCCCCTGTTTTTTTTGAATATCTAACAAGTTTATTTGATTTCTCATCCAATTTACGACCAACTCTAGTCGGTTTTCCAGATGCTTCCAGTAACATAACATTTGAAATATGTATTGCAGCTTCCTGCTTAACAATCCCACCTTGTGTGTTTTTTGCATTGGGTTTGGTATGTTTCGAAATCATATTTACATTTTCAACGATTACTTTGTAATCGGACACTAGCACCTTCAAAACCTTGCCCTGCTGACCTTTTGAATCACCAGTCAAAATTTTTACGATATCTCCTTTTTTTATATTAATTTTCTGTGACATAAAAATTATATTAAAGCACTTCTGGTGCTAATGAAATTATTTTCATAAATTGTTTTTCTCTTAATTCACGGGCTACAGGTCCAAAAATACGGGTTCCTCGTAATTCATCTGTTGCAGATAATAGCACGACAGCATTTTCATCAAAACGTATATATGATCCATCGCTTCTTTTTATTTCTTTTTTTGTTCTGACAACTACAGCTTTGGAAACCGTTCCTTTTTTTATGTTTCCAGATGGAATGGCATCTTTAATTGTAACAACAATTTTGTCACCCACTGATGCATATCTTTTTTTTGTGCCTCCAAGTATGCGGATACATAGCACCTCACGAGCTCCGCTATTGTCAGCCACTTTTAATCTTGATTCTTGTTGTATCATATTATTTTGCTCTTTCTATTATTTCAATTACCCTCCAGCATTTGTTTTTGCTGATAGGTCTTGTTTCCATAATTTTAACGGTATCGCCTGGATTGCATTCATCTTTTTCATCATGAGCCATAAACTTCGAAGTTTTTTTTACGAACTTATGATATTTAGGATGTTTTACTCTTCGTTCAACCTGAACAACTATTGAACTTTTCATCTTGTTACTGACTACAAGCCCGGTTTTTTCTTTTCTTAATTTTCGCTCTTCCATAATAAATTAACTAATTTTTATTTTTTCTTCAATAGCTCTTTTCTGAAGCTCTGTTTTCATACGGGCTATTAATTTACGATAACTTTTAATTTTCATCGGATTTTCAAGCGGCGATACTGTATGATTCAATTTCATTTTCACCAGTTGCCTACATTCTTCTTCAAGCCTTTCTTTAAGCTCTGCAGTTGATTGTTCAGTTATTTGTGTCTTTTTCATCTATCCTGTTAGTATTTAGATATTTTGTTATTTTATTTAAACAGCTGCTTCTTCAAAATAATCATTTCGTACAATAAACTTGGTCATGATTGGCAATTTTTGAGCTGCTAATCGCATGGCTTCCTGCGCTATTTTTAACGAAACACCATCAGCTTCAAAAAGAATGCGACCAGGAGTTACACGAGCGACAAAATGTTCAGGTGCACCTTTACCTTTACCCATTCTAACTTCAGCAGGTTTTTTTGTTACAGGTTTATCAGGGAAAATACGAATCCATATTTGACCTTCACGTTTCATGAAACGAGTAACGGCCTGGCGAGCAGCTTCAATTTGCCTACCTGTCATCCATGTTTCTTCTAAGGCCTTGATGCCAAAGGATCCAAAAGCAAGCTCTGATCCTCTTTTGGCATTTCCTTTCATTTTGCCCTTTTGTTGTTTTCTATATTTTGTCTTTTTCGGTTGTAACATTTCTTAAAAATTTAGATAGTTGTATTTACTTTCTTTTTTTGGGTTTACCAAACTTAGGACCTGAAACAGGTTTTTGGATTGCTGTTCCAAGATTTGGAGACAAATCTCTTTTACCATAAATTTCCCCTTTACAAATCCATACTTTTATTCCAATTCTTCCAAAAGTTGTATGTGCCTCTGCTAAAGCATAATCAATATCAGCACGGAGAGTATGTAAAGGGACACGACCTTCCTTATATTGTTCTGTTCGAGCCATTTCAGCTCCACCCAAACGACCTGAAATTAAAACTTTTATTCCTTCTGCTCCCATTCTCATGGTTGATGCAATAGCTGTTTTCAAAGCTCTTCTAAAAGAAATTCTTCCTTCTATTTGGCGTGCAATTGAATTTGAAACGATAACTGCGTCTAATTCTGGTCTTTTAATTTCCGAAATATTAATCTGAATTTCTCTTCCGGTAATTTTTTTCAGTTCTTCTTTTAGTTTGTCCACTTCCTGTCCACCTTTTCCAATAATAATTCCAGGACGTGCAGTATTAATAGTAACAGTAACTAATTTCAAGGTTCTTTCTATAATGATTTTAGCAATACCTGCTTTAGCAAGGCGAACAGTGAGATATTTTCTGATTTGATCGTCTTCTACTAACTTAACTGCATAGTTTTTCCCATCATACCAATTTGAATCCCATCCTTTGATGATACCTAACCTGTTTCCTATTGGATTAGCTTTTTGTCCCATTATTTTTTTTTATTTGTTTTTCTTCAATTATTTTACTGTCTATAAAAATAGTTACGTGATTCGAACGTTTTCTGATTCGATGAGCACGACCTTGTGGTGCAGGGCGAATTCTTTTCAACTGACGTCCAGCATCTACAAAAATATCTTTTACATAGAGGTTACTATCTTCTATTCTTAACCCTTCATTTTTATTTTGCCAGTTAGCTAAAGCCGAACGTAACAATTTTTCAACCCTTAGCGATGCTTCTTTAGGATTATACTTTAATAAATAAAGAGCTCTTTCAACGCTAACTCCTCTAACTAAATCAGCTATCAAACGCATTTTTCGCGGTGATGTTGGACAATTATTAAGTTTGGAGAAATATAAACTTTTCTTTTCCTCCTTCATTGCCTCTGCCTTTTCGTGTTTTCTAACACCCATAACTTCTAATTTTTATTATTTAGCTTTATCTTTATTACCTGAATGACCTCTAAAAATGCGAGTAGGTGAAAATTCTCCTAGCTTATGACCTACCATATTTTCTGTAACATAAACTGGAATGAATTTATTTCCGTTATGAACAGCGAACGTCTGACCAACAAAATCTGGAGAAATCATTGAATTTCTTGACCACGTTTTTATGACGACTTTCTTTTTGGAATTGATCATTTCCTCTACTTTTTTTTCCAATTTATAATTAATAAAAGGACCTTTTTTAATTGAGCGACTCATATACTATCTTTTTTTAATTATTTTTTCCTACGTTCAACAATTTGTTTGCTTGATTTATTCTTTGGTGCACGTGTCTTGTATCCTTTTGCTGGGATACCTTTTCTTGAACGTGGATGACCACCTGATGATCTACCTTCGCCACCGCCCATTGGGTGATCAACCGGATTCATAACAACTCCTCTATTACGGGGTCTTCTACCAAACCAACGGCTTCTTCCTGCTTTACCAGAAACTTCTAAGCTGTGATCAGTATTCGAAACCATACCGATTGTTGCTTTACAAGTAACCAAAATCATTCTTGTTTCTCCTGATGGCATTTTGCAAATAGCGTATTTTCCATCTCGCGACATCAATTGTGCATAGGTTCCTGCACTACGGGCTATACTTGCTCCTTCGTTTGGTCTTAATTCAATATTATGAATGATTGTACCTAATGGAACTTCACTTAAAAATAAACAATTTCCGATATCAGGTACAGCACCTTTTCCAGATATAATCTGCTGCCCCACTTGTAAGCCATGAGGCGCAACAATATAACGTTTTTCACCATCCGCATAAAAAACCAATGCTATACGGCTGGTTCTGTTTGGATCATATTCAATCGTTTTTACTACTCCTGGAATACCGTCTTTATCACGTTTGAAATCTATAACACGATAACTTCTTTTATGACCTCCACCAATATAACGCATGGTCATTTTTCCTGTATTATTTCTACCACCCGATCTTTTATGGGAAGCCATTAAACTCTTTTCAGGGACATCCGTTGTGATATCATCGTAAGCACTAATAATTTTAAAGCGCTGACTCGGAGTTGTTGGTTTTAATTTTTTTAAAGTCATTATTATTTACTGCTATATATTACTATATAAATCTATTGTTTCGCCTTTTTCTAAAGATACAAATGCTTTTTTAAATGCAGGGACACGACCGACAGATAAACCTGCTTTTGTATTCCTGGTTTTTACTTTTCCTGCATAATTCACAGTGTTTACTGATTTCACAGTTACACTATACATGGCCTCAATCGCCTTTTTGATTTGAATTTTATTTGCTTTTTTATGAACAATAAACCCAAAGCAATTACTTTTTTTCTCAGTAATAGAGGTCATCTTTTCTGTAATAATCGGTTTTATTAAAATTTCCATTTTATTAAATTATTTTTCCTCTGACTTATTGAAAACTTTGCTAATTTCTGAAATTGCGCTCTCAACAAATATAAGATTTTGAGCGTTTAGTATGTCGTAAGTATTTAAATCAGAAGCACTTGCGACATTTGTTTTCTCCAAATTTCGGGATGACAAATATACAATTTTATTTGATTCAGAAAGTACTAAGAGTGTTTTTTTATTTGAAAGGTTAAAATTATTCAATATTTCAATGTATTTCTTAGTTTGCGGTGTTTCAAAAGTAAAATCTTCTAACACCAAAATTTTATTTTCTTTAGCTTTATAAGATAAAGCAGATTTCCTAGCAATCCGTTTCAGTTTTTTATTTAGTTTGATATCGTACACCCTGGGATGTGGGCCAAAAACTCTGGCACCGCCAACAAATAAAGGGTTTTTAATACTTCCCGCGCGAGCGCCACCAGTTCCTTTTTGTTTCTTAATTTTTCGAGTACTTCCAGAAACTTGTGATTTTTCTTTTGAACTGTGAGTACCTTGCCTATGTTTATTCATGTATGCTTTCACATCCAGATAAATAGCATGGTCATTTGGTTCTACCGAAAAAATGGCATCATCCAGTGTTACCTTTTTGGCAGTTTTACTTCCATTAATATTATATACTTCTATTTCCATCTTTCTAGCTTTAAATATGAACCATTACATCCTGGAACTGCACCTTTAACAAGAATTAAGTTTTTATCCAGAATTATTTTTACTATTTGTAGATTAACCAATTTAACACGATTTCCACCCATTCTTCCTGCCATACGCATTCCTCGAAAAACCCTTGATGGCCATGAAGAAGCACCGACCGAACCAGGTGCTCTCAAGCGGTTGTGTTGACCATGAGTAGCATCTCCAACACCGTTAAAACCGTGACGTTTTACAACTCCCTGAAATCCTTTTCCTTTAGAAATACCAGCAACATCAATATATTCTCCTTCAACAAACACATCGGCATTAAGCACTTGACCAAATGTTTTTTGATGACCTGCTTCAAATCTCGTAAATTCCATTTGAATTTTCTTGGGTGTTGTGCCTGCTTTTTTAAAATGACCTTTCATAGGTGCATTGGTGTTTTTTTCTTTCTTTTCATCAAACGAAAGCAAAATTGCTTCGTATTTGTCATCCTCAATTGTTCTTACTTGAGTAACTACACAAGGACCTGCCTCAATCACAGTACAAGGAATAATTTTTCCTGATGGATCGTAGATGCTGGTCATCCCTATTTTTTTCCCGATTAAACCTGACATTATATTATGTTTTTACAGAATGATTACTAATTATATAATTATACTTTTATTTCTACTTCAACACCGCTTGGTAACTCAATTTTCATTAAAGCATCAACAGTTTTTGAAGTTGTGCTGTAAATGTCGAGTAAGCGTTTGTAAGAACATAATTGAAATTGTTCTCTTGCTTTTTTATTTACAAATGGAGACCGAAGAACAGTATATATCTTCTTGTTAGTTGGTAAAGGAATAGGTCCGTTTACAACCGCTCCTGTTGACTTAACTGTTTTTACGATCTTTTCAGCAGATTTATCTACCAGATTGTAATCGTACGATTTTAATTTAATTCTAATCTTTTGACTCATTATATGATTTTAAAAAATAGTAATTCCTTTTACTTTATAGATCACTTCTTCCATTAGTTCACGGGGCATTTCTGTATAGTGTGAAAATTCCATTGATGAAGACCCCCTTCCAGATGTAAGACTTCTCAATGTGGTTACGTAACCAAACATTTCTGATAACGGAACATCTCCTTTAACAATTTGATAACCAATATGCGTTGTTACTTCATGCAAGATTCCTCTTCTACGATTAAAATCACCTGTAACTTGCCCTACATATTCATCTGGAGTTACAATTTCAATTTTCATCAAAGGTTCTAATAAGATTGACTTTAGTTTTCTACATGCTTCTTTAAATGCAATTGAAGCAGCCACTTCAAAAGCAATTGCATCTGAATCAACAGGATGATGTGATCCGTCAGTTAAAATTATTTTTAAATTATCGAGTGGGAATCCAGCTAAAACACCATTGCTCATGGAATTTTTAAATCCTTTTTCAACAGCTTTAATATATTCTTTTGGAAGTACTCCTCCTTTTATTTGATCTATAAATTGTAGTCCGCAACATTGATTATCATTAGGCGAAATAGTAAATTCGATATCCGCAAAACGACCTTTGCCGCCTGTTTGTTTTTTGTATACTTCGCGATGAGAAACTGATCCAACAATAGCTTCTTTATAGGCGACTAATGGTGAACCCTGATTACATTCAACATTGAATTCCCGTTTAAGGCGATCCATTAATATTTCAAGATGCAATTCTCCCATACCGCTAATTACAGTTTGACCCGTTTCAGCGTCAACTTTAACTTTAAAAGTTGGATCTTCTTCAGAAAGTTTTTGAAGTGCAATACCAAGTTTATCCAAGTCAGCTTGTGTTTTCGGTTCAATGGAAATTCCAATTACCGGCTCAGGGAAAGTAATGCTCTCTAGAATAATAGGATGTTTTTCATCGCACAAAGTGTCACCTGTGCGAATATCTTTAAAACCTACAGCTGCGCCAATATCACCCGCTTGAATTAAATCTAATGGGTTTTGTTTGTTTGCGTGCATCTGAAGTATTCGTGTAATTCGTTCTCTTTTTCCAGTATTCGCATTAAAAACAATTCCTCCTGCTTTCAGAGAACCCGAATATACTCTGAAAAATGCAATACGCCCAACAAAGGGATCGGTTGCAATTTTAAAAGCTAAAGCAGCAAAATGTTCCTCAGGATCAGTTTTTCTGGTTTCTTCTTTTTCAGTATTCGGATTAATACCTTTAATATACATACTATCCAAAGGAGAAGGAAGATAATTAGCGATGGCATCTAAAAGTGGCTGAACAGCAATATTACGCAGTGCTGTACCACAAATAACCGGTGTAATTTTTAATTTTAAAGTGGCTAATCTTATTTGATGAATCATATCCTGACATGATAATGATTCAGGATTGTTCATGAATTTCAATAATAAGGTATCGTCTTCTTCAGCACATCCTTCAATAATTTTTGAGCGGTATTCCAAAACTGTTTCTTTTAATTCTTCGGGTATTGGAACTTCATTAAAATCCATTCCTTGTGATTCAGAATCCCAAATAAAAGCTTTGTTTTGAATTAAATCTACGATTCCCTGGAATGATTCTTCATTTCCGATTGGGATTTGTAAGGGAATAGGCAGTGCTTTTAAACGACTGCTTATTTGTTTTAGAACATTATAAAAATCTGCACCAGGTCTGTCCATTTTATTAACAAAACAAATGCGGGGTACATTGTATTTATTTGCCTGTCTCCAAACAGTTTCTGATTGTGGCTCAACACCGTCAACGGCAGAGAAAATAGCAACTGCTCCGTCAAGAACTCGAAGTGATCGCTCTACTTCAACAGTAAAATCAACATGTCCTGGAGTATCTATGATATTAATTTTATATTCGTCGTTATTGTATGACCAAAAAGTAGTAGTAGCAGCAGAGGTAATAGTGATGCCTCTTTCCTGCTCTTGTATCATCCAATCCATGGTAGCTGTACCATCGTCAACATTACCTAAACGATAGTTGATTCCTGTATAATACAAGATGCGCTCAGTGGTGGTGGTTTTGCCAGCATCAATATGAGCCATTATGCCTATATTTCTTGTATATGTAAGGTCTCTTGCCACTTTATTTAAGAAAATTCTTGCTACTGATTAAAATTTAAAATGAGAGAAAGCTTTGTTAGCATCGGCCATACGGTGAGTATCTTCTTTTCTCTTAAATGCAGAACCTTCTTCTTTATATGCAGCCATGATTTCGCCTGCTAGTTTCTGACTCATTGATTTTTCGTTACGTTTACGAGAAAATTTAATAAGTGCCTTCATTCCAATCGACATTTTGCGTTCGGGCCTAATTTCAGAAGGAATCTGAAAAGTAGCTCCACCAATTCTACGACTTCTTACTTCCACAGAAGGAGTAACATTGGCCAATGCTTTTTTCCATACCTCCAAGCCATCTTCTTTTATTTTTTCGGTAACGGTTTCAATGGCGCTATAAAAAATATTGTAGGATGTGGTTTTCTTTCCACCATACATCATATTATTTACAAACTGAGTAACCAATACATCGTTAAACTTTGGATCTGGTAATATTATTCGTTTTTGCGGTTTTGTTTTCCTCATTATAAAAATTATTAAATTTTTCTATAATTATTTTTTAAATTATTTTGCTGCTTTTACTTTTGGACGTTTTGTACCATATTTTGACCTTCGTTGGCGGCGGTTTTCAACGCCTGATGTATCCAATGCCCCACGAATAATATGATAACGTACCCCTGGTAAATCTTTTACCCTGCCACCTCTAACCATAACGATAGAGTGTTCCTGAAGGTTGTGACCTTCGCCTGGAATGTATGCATTTACTTCTTTTCCGTTGGTTAAACGTACTCTAGCAACTTTACGCATAGCTGAATTTGGCTTCTTTGGTGTGGTTGTGTAAACACGAATACACACACCTCTACGCTGTGGGCACGAATTAAGAGAAGTTGACTTGCTTTTATAAGTCAGTTTAGTGCGTCCTTTACGAACTAATTGTTGAATTGTCGGCATATTTTATGCATTTTTTTAATATTTTCCAATCATAAAAATCCCCAAATTTTGGGAGTGCAAAGGTATAACTATATTTTATTTAACCAAGACATTATATTAAATATTTTACTAAAACTTCCGAACATCGTCGGTGGTCTTTTTTATATTGCTAATAATCAATAAATTAAATTAAAAAAAAATTTAAGAACCGAATGATTTTTTTTGAACTGTTAATAAAAATTTCTAAAAAATCTAACTTTACCATTTTAAACGATTTGTAATTTTAAATTGAAACTATTGTATTTTTGTCACCAAAAAAATAATATGCAAAATTTGAATTCCGAAATTCTGATAAAAATTGCTCAAGAAATTGGCACACCGGTTTATGTTTATAATATAGAAAAAATAACTGAACAATTTCACAAACTTACCAATGCTTTTAAAAGTCATCCTACTCGATTCTTTTACGCGTGCAAAGCACTCACAAATATTAACATTCTTAAACATATGCTCAAACTTAATGCATCGCTCGATTGTGTATGCATAAATGAAGTAATGTTAGGTCTTAAAGCAGGTTTTGATAAGCAAAATATTTTGTTTACACCTAATTGCGTTGACTTAGCAGAGATTGTTCAGGCAAAAGAGTTAGGTGTTAATATTAACATCGATAACATATCTATTTTAGAACAATTCGGCAATCAGTTTGGAAATCAATATCCGGTATGCATTCGTATTAATCCGCATATTGAGGCAGGAGGAAATTACAAAATATCGACAGGACATATTGATAGTAAATTCGGTATTTCTATTCATCAATTAAGGCATATTGACCGAATTATTAAAACTACAGGATTGAATGTTCAAGGGTTGCACATGCACACGGGTAGTGAAATCAAGGATATAGATACTTTTTTAAAAGGGTTTGACATATTACTTGATGTGGCTTTGCACTTTGAAGGATTAAAGTTTATTGATTTAGGAAGTGGGTTTAAAGTTCCCTATCATAAAGACGAAAAAGGTACAGATGTTGAATTACTTGGAAAAAAATTGAACGAAGCCGTTGTATTGTTTGAAAAAGAATATAAAAAACCCATTGAAATATGGTTTGAGCCCGGAAAATTTCTTGTGAGTGAAAGTGGTTATTTTATTGTAAAAGCCAATATCATAAAACAAACAACTGCTACTGTTTTTATAGGAATTAATTCGGGTTTTAACCACCTTATTCGCCCCATGTTTTACAATGCCTATCATCATATTACAAACTTAACAAACCCTGAAGGACCTGAACGGATATATACCGTAGTTGGAAATATATGCGAAACGGACACATTTGCATGGGATCGGGTGCTTAATGAAGTTCGCGAAGGTGATTTATTGTGTTTCCATAATGCAGGTGCTTATGCATTTGAAATGAGCAGTAATTATAACTCCCGATTTAAACCGGCAGAAGTGATGATAAGCGATGGAACTTACGCAATGATTAGAGAACGCGATAATTTTGAAGATCTAATAAGGAAACAGATTGAAGTGCTATGACTATAAATCTTTTGGAATGCATTATCGCATCAAAGTGATGTTGCCCGTTTTGAGAGTAACTATTCCTTTGAGATCTACAATGCTTAAGGTAAAAGCATAAACACCTGATTCCAAATCTTTCCCTTTGAATGTACCGTCCCAACCAATGGATTGGTCATTACCTTTAAACACTATTTGACCCCAACGATTATAAACGGACAAATCAATACTTTTCAAATCACCAAAAATTTGGAAGACATCATTATTTCCATCACCGTTTGGCGAAAAGCCATTTGGAATATAAATTTCGGGGCAATCTTCAGTTATGCTAACTGTAACAGTGTCTCTATCCTTACAACCAACACCTGGTCCATTACTGCCAATAACATAATAGGTAGTTGCTATTGAAGGAGAAGCAAAAGTACTTGCGCAATTCAAACAACTCAAACCTGTTGATGGAGACCACGAATAGCTCGTAGCACCAGATGCAGTAAGCAAAACACCATGGGGAACACAAACACTTGTGTCTGAAATGTGAGAAAGAACAGGTGGCTGGGCAATAGTAATAGTAATATCATCAGTCCCTACACTGCAAGCACCGGTAACTGTTACTGTGTATGTAATAGTGCTTGAAGGATTAGCGATTGGGTTTGCACAATTAGTACAACTTAAATTTGTGGCAGGACTCCATACATAAGTTCCAACAGTAGCAACATTTAAATTTGTTGTATCACCAGCACAAATTGTAGAATATGTTGCTGTTATAGTTGGTGTTAACACACCGGGTGACGAAACATTCACAGTAACAGTAGCCGTAGCTGTGCCACAAGTACCAGTTACAGTCACAGTATAGGTTGTAGTGGTGATAGGGTATGCATCAGGATTTGCGCAGTTTGTACAACTTAAACCCGTTGAAGGGCTCCAGGCATAAGCAGTTCCATTACTTGCTAATAATGAAGCTGTATCTCCAACACAAATATTGGTGGGAGTTGCAGTAGCAGTTGGTGTTGATATGCACCCTGAAATATGATGAATATAAACATCATAATCTGTACCATTACGTCTGTCTTGAAATGCATAAATTGAACCTCCTGAACCATCAGAACAATTTTTTGGTTCGGCTTGTTTATTAGCGGCAATGCCAATTTCAATACCATCTGGTGCCCATTGTATCACACCATTTCCATCTAATTTTTGCGAATAAATATCTGAAGTAGGTGAAGTTGTTCTGTCATCTTCCCAGCAAATGATTGCCCCATCAGAGCCATCAGATGTGATATTGGGATTAATTTGATCGTTTATGGCAGTACAAACCGGAACACCATTAACAGCCCATTGAGCAACACCTGCAGGATTTAATTTTTGAGCATAAACATCAATGTCAACTCCGTTTCTGTGGTCTTTCCACGTAACTAAAAGTCCATTTATTTCGGCAGTGCTCATCATATCCTGGGCACTTTGATTGGTAGGTGCCGTGCAAACAGCAACACCATTTGCTGCCCATAAAGGTGTTCCACTTAGGTCTAAACGCTGAGCATAAATATCATAATTCGAACCGATTCTGTCGTCCACCCATGTAGTATATATACCACCGCTAATTGAATCGCGATCCACCTTTGCACTTGTTTGTGCACCGGTAGCAGTGCAAACGGCTGCGCCATTCCCGCCCCATAATCGGTTTCCATTAGCATCTAAGTGCTGGGCATAAATATCGTAATCAACGCCATTGCGGAAATCCTGCCAAGTGATAAAGGCACCCCCCAATTTATCGCTTTGAATTTTTGCATTAATCCTGTTTGCACTATAAGTACATACAGGGATTCCTCCCCAAGGCCACACAATAGCTCCTGAACTATTGATTCTTTGAGCCCAAACATCCCATAGCCATGTAAATGTATCTTGTTGTTCCCAAACAATGATTGCTCCACCTGCACCATCAGCAATGATTCGAGGGCAGTGCTCACGATTAGGTTTATCGGATACTATTACACCATCGGTGGTCCATAATATTACGCCATTTGAATCAATACGTTGTGCATATACATCGCGCTCAATACCACTACGCCAGTCGGACCATGTAGCAATTACACCTCCACAAGTGTCATCGCACATATCCGGAGTGCTTTGGTCGGAAAAATTAGTACAAATAGCAAGACCGTTGGGATTCCATAAGGAAAATCCAGCCGCATTGACTCTTTGAATATAAATATCAGGTGATGTACCAAAATCCCGATAATCCCTCCAAAGAACAAATGCGCCTCCTTTTTTACCATCCTCCATAATTTTTATTTCTTTTTGAACATTTGCAGCAATGCAGACCGGAGTATTAATTGCAGGGTTCGGATTCCATTGTGAAAACGAAACGAACGGAAAAATAAATAGTACTGTAAAAAGGAGTTTTTTTATTTTATATTTCATGAAAATTAACAAAGGATAATTCTATTAAAAAATAAGCACAAATATAATTATTTTTAATTACGAAAAAAAAATAATTAATTTTGTGGTTGAAGAAAGTATTTTTTTTAACTGAACTCAAACAGGGGTGCCTTAATACAACGGGCTGAGATCATACCCTCTGAACCTGATGCGGGTAATGCCGACGAAGGGAATGAGAAAAATAATAAAAATAAGAACTGCTTTTGCCTCTGTTGGCAGTTTAGATAGAATCTTAAATTCAAGTCAAATGAAAAAGTATTTTGTTTTTTTTGTCGCTATGACGGGTATCCATTTTTTTGCCAGTGCACAAATTTCCTTAAAAGGAACCGTTACAGAATCCAACACATCGAGGTCGCTCATCTATGCAAATATTGTTATTGAGAATTCTTTTGCCGGAACCAATTCAGGTGTTGATGGCAGTTTTGCTTTTACAAGATTAAAAAAAGGTATTATCCAACTTAAAGTAAGTTACATTGGCTATTTAACTTATCGCGATACCTTCAATCTGCAAGGCGACAGCATCATCAATATTAAGCTTGAGCCAACCTCCATTTTAACCGAAGGAATTACCGTTTCGGCAAATGCAACTCGTGCTGATGACCATACTCCGGTAACTTTTACGAATATCAAATCCATTGAAGTAATTGAAAATCAAAATCTGGGTCAGGATCTCCCCTATCTCATCAACCAAACACCATCGGTTGTTATTACTTCAGATGCTGGCGCAGGAGTTGGCTATACCGGAATCCGCATCAGGGGAAGTGATCCCACACGTATCAATGTTACAATCAATGGCATTCCCTATAACGATGCGGAATCACAAGGGACCTACTGGGTGGATATTCCTGATTTTGTATCATCCGTTGATAACATCCAGATACAGCGTGGCGTTGGAACATCAACCAATGGAGCCGGTGCTTTTGGCGCGAGTATCAATTTGCAAACAAATCCATTAACTCCTAAAGCGAATAGTGAGATTAACGCGTCCTTTGGATCATTTAATTCTTCTAAATTAAGCATCGCTTCAGAAACAGGATTACTAAACAATCACTGGGCTTTTGACACACGGCTTTCGAAAATATATTCCGATGGATATATTGACCGCGCATTCAGCGATCTTAAATCACTTTATTTTTGCGGAGCTTATTATGGAAAAAAAGATAAACTAAAATTTATCACCTGGTCGGGAAACGAACGTACTTATCAGGCATGGTATGGTGTTCCTAAAGACTCCTTGAAAACAAATCGTACTTATAATCCTTACACCTATTCGAACCAAACCGATAATTATTTGCAGAATAATTTTCAAATCCTTTACTCGTACACCATCAATTCAAAACTAGAGTCTAATGTTGCCCTGCATTACACTAAAGGAAGCGGTTATTATGAAGAATACAGAGCTGATGAAAATATGGCACATTACGACATGGACTCCATACCCAATGGCGGCGGCTACATTACTTCAACAGATTTAATTCGTCAACGCTGGTTACAGAATGATTTTTATGGGGCTACCTGGTCATTGCAATATACTGATTTTAACAAACTGCGCATGACGTTTGGTGGTGCATGGAATAATTACCTTGGTGATCATTTCGGAAAAGTTATTTGGGCACGAAATGCGTCAAACAGCAGTCCTAACAAACATTATTACGATAATACGGGAGAAAAAACAGATTTTAATTTATTTGGAAAAATAAGTTACGATATCACTAAAAAAATTATTGTATATGTTGACTTGCAAGGGAGAATGATAAACTATAAATTTAACGGTTATGATAATGACTTGAATAACTTTAATGATACAGTTGGTTTGAGTTTTTTTAATCCAAAAGCAGGTCTGATTTACGAACTAAATACAAATAATAAATTATATGCATCCTTTGCAGTAGGCAGCAAAGAGCCCAGTCGTGATGACTACGTACAATCACCAAGTGATAAATTTCCTAAGCCTGAAAAACTATACGATACTGAACTTGGTTATCAACACAAGTCAATGAAATTAGCTTATTCGGTTAATGTTTATTACATGAACTATAAAGACCAGTTAATACTTACCGGAAAGATAAATGATGTTGGATCGTACACAAGAACAAACATTGCAAAGAGTTTCCGAAGCGGAATTGAATGTGCTATCGTTTACAAACCAATAGAAAAACTGAGTATTGATTTGAACTTTACATACAGCATTAACAAAGTTGATAGTTTTCATGAATATATTGACAATTGGGATACTTGGGGACAAGAGCAATTCAACTATAACAATACCGACCTTGCTTTTTCGCCATCCATTATTGCCGGAGGAAGTATTGAATATAAACCCATAAAGAATTTCACTACGGTACTTATTACAAAATATGTAGGCGAACAATATATGGACAATACTTCTAATCCTAACCGAATGATTCATGCCTATTTAACCAATGACCTCCGATTGAACTATACTCTAAAACCAACATTTGCGAAGGAAATTATTTTTACGCTGATGGTGAACAATATCTTTAATTGCATGTATGAATCGAATGGATGGACCTATACTTATTTATATGGAGGGAACTATTATACCGATAATTATTTTTATCCACAGGCAGGACGAAACTATATGCTTGGACTCAAAGTAAAGTTCTGATTGGATTTTACTTGTTTATAAATTATCATAATCATCCAATTATTAAAATTTATCGACTAATCATTTAAAATAAATCTTTTTAGGTTTGGTTTTTTAAAACAATTAATTATATTTGCTTTTAAATCTGATTAATCCTTTTTAAAGCGAATGAAAAAATCTATTTTTTTATCTTTTGTTTTAATCACAATAATGGCTTCTTGCTTGAGAGGCCAGGTTGTTATTAATGAGTATTCCTGCTCCAATGTTAGTTCGTTTACCGATAATTTTGGTCAATATGAGGACTGGATTGAATTATACAATACTACCGGTTCCCCTGTTAGTTTAAACGGTTGGTTTATGAGCGATAAAGCAACTAATCCGAATAAATGGCAAATTGGTTCTGCTACTATTCCTGGAAATGGATTTCTTCGTGTTTGGGCATCCGGAAGAGGAATCAATACAGGTACTTTACATGCAGGTTTTAAGTTAACACAATGCAAACCAGAACAAATTGTATTGGCTAATCCCATTGGTGTTATTGTAGATTCATTAACACTAAAACCCACTTTAGAAGGTCATTCACGTGGAAGAACCACCAATGGGGCAGCAACCTGGAGCGTGTTTACTGCACCAACCCCAAATGCCAGCAACACAAGCCCCAAAAACGAATATGCCACGCCACCACTCATGAGCATACAGGGGGGCTTTTATTCATCAGCACAAACAGTAAGCATGTCAACCCCCGACCTGCTGGTTACTATACGCTATACCCTTGATGGTTCTGAACCAACCGGTGCATCTACTGCTTTTTCAATTCCTGTGAACATTTCAAGCACAACCGTTGTACGGGCAAAGGCATTTAGCTCAAATCCATTAGTTCCTGCCAGCTTTATTGAAAGTAACACGTATTTTATCAATTCGCCGCATACCTGCGAAGTCGTTTCCATTTATGGCGACCAGGTTGCCAATTTGATGAATGGAAACTCAGGTTTGTGGCCTTATACAGGAATGGAATATTTTACCAATACCGGTGCCCTATTATGCAAGACATACGGTAATACAAATAAGCATGGCAATGATTCATGGTCCTATCCTCAGCGAGGAATTGATTTTGTGAGCCATGATGAATATGGATATAATTATGCCTTGCTTGGTCAGGTATTTAATTCAAAACCAAGGACAGAGTTTCAACACATCATTTTTAAGGCAGCAGCGAATGATAATTATCCATTTGAAACACCCGGCAGTCCTTATGCCTGGGGTGGTAATTCACAATTAGGTGCGGTTCACTTGCGTGATGCTTACGTGATGACACTTTCGCAAAAAGCCAATATGCATTTGGATGCCCGAACATGGGCACCGTGCGTACTCTATGTAAACGGGCAGTACTGGGGAGTTTACGACACACGCGAAAAAGTAGATGACGCTGATTATACCGATTATTATTGGCACACACCCAAAGATTCATTGCAAATGCTTAAAACCTGGGGAGGAACGTGGTCTGAGTATGGTGGTCCCCAGGCACAAACCGACTGGACTAATTTAGCCAATTTTATTACCGGTAATAACATGGCTATACCAGCCAATTATAATTACGTTGACAGTTTATACAGTTTAAAGAGCTTAGCCGATTACGTTATACTTAATTCCTTTTGCGTAACATCCGATTGGCTCAACTGGAATACAATATGGTGGAGAGGGATTAATGCAAACGCTGATAAAAAGAAATGGCGTTATGACTTATGGGACGAAGATGCTACTTTCCATCATTACATCAATTATACGGGAGTTCCTAATACCAATTCAGACGCTGACCCATGCGATCCTAATTCATTATCTGATCCTGGAGGGCAAGGTCATATACCTATCCTAAATGCCATGATGCAGAGCCCTACTTTCTATCAGTATTACATTATGCGTTATTTTGATTTGCTTAATGGTCCCATGAGTTGTACTCGAATGACAGACATACTGGACAGCATGGTTAACGTAATACAGCCCGAAATGCAAGGTCAAGTTAACAAATGGGGCGGTGTTTATGCTGATTGGTGGGCTAATTACCAAACACTCCGAACATTTATTCTAGATCGTTGCAATCTAGTAACTCAAAATTTTGTTGATTGCTGGCCTGTTACAGGGCCATGGCCCATAAAAGTGAATGTTGTTCCCTCAGGGGCGGGTACAATTGATTTAAATTCGCTAACACTCAATTCATTTGTGTGGTCAGGCCAATATCCAGGCAATATGAATGTATTGATGACAGCACACCCTGATTCTGGTTATTGCTTTGACTATTGGGAATTTCAGAATCACACTCCAATTCCGGGCATTAACGATACGGACATTACTTTTTTGTTAACCACCAGCGATAGTATTGTTGCTCATTTTTCGTCCGGCACTTCTACTCCTGTTGCCACTGCAACACCAGCCACTATTTGCGCAGGGGATTCAACTTCGTTATCGGTAAATTCGGGAAGCACCTTTGCATGGAGCCCTTCAACGGGTTTGAGCTGCACCAATTGTGCAAGCCCCAATGCATCGCCTGCTACAACCACTACTTATACCGTAACTGTTTCGGGTGGCTGCAATACGGGAACTGCTACAGTTACTGTTACTGTTACACCACCCGGCACAACAGCACCCACTATTAATGCAACCTATACAACCATTTGCTCAGGCGATACAAGTAATTTAAGTGTTACACCAAGCACAACATACGAATGGAGCCCCGGCACAGGACTCAGTTGCACAAATTGTCCAGACCCTATAGCCACTCCTACCGTAACGACCACTTATACTGTTTCGGTAAGTGGAGCATGTAGTTCAGGTACGGCAAGCATAACCATTACAATAGCTCCACCCCCTAACATTACCGTAAGTGATGACCAAAGCATTTGTGTACCAAACAGCGTAACGCTAACGGCATCAGGTGCCACATCCTACAGTTGGTCTCCTTCTACTGGCTTGAGTTGTGTGAACTGCTCAAGTCCATCTGCATCGCCTACTGTTGAAACAATTTACTATGTAATTGGCAGCAACGGTCCGGGTGCAGGTTGCAAGGATATGGACTCAGTTAAAGTTTCTATCACTACTGATTGCCCTGATTTGTATATCCCGAACGGCTTCTCGCCAAACGGTGATGGGAATAATGATTTGTATTTTATTTACGGAGATATCGGAACTATTCAATTATTCATATACAACCGATGGGGCCAACTTATTTTTGAGACGAATGATCAAACTAAAGGATGGGATGGAACATTTAAAGGTAAAGAGCTTGAGTCAGGCGTGTATGCGTACAAACTTATAATAACGGATGTAAAAAATAATGCGACGCTATTGACGGGAAATATTACGTTGATGAGGTAAGCCATCAGACGTTTACAATTATGGAAAAAGGAAAGGAGAATTGATTATGAAGAAAATATATTTACTAGTTTGTTTTTTGCTGATTGTTTTTGCTGCAAAGCCGCAGGATATTCACTTTTCGCAATTAAGCGAAACTCCACTTTTATTAAATCCGGCACAAACGGGTGTTTACGATGGTTATTCGCGTGCCATCCTCAACTATAAAAGCCAATGGGCGGCTATGGGCAATCCTTACCGTACATTTATGGGTTCGTTTGATATGCCAATAGAAAACAAGCGTAATGATTACGGAGCAAAATTAGGCATCGGTGCTTTTTTATATTCAGATCAGGCAGGAGATGCAAAATTTGGGACCACACAAGGCAATATTGCTGTATCAGGAATTGTACCTGTCAACGATTTCAACATTATTTCAGCAGGCATTGAAGCGGGTGTAGCCCAACGAAGCGTGGACATAGCTGCGATCCAATGGCCCAATCAATACGACGGACAAAACTACAATGCTAACCTGCCATCCAATGAAACTAACCGCTTTAACTCTTACATGTATTTCGACATGGCTACTGGAGTTAACTACCAATTTATGCGATATTTTGGTACAGTTACCGGCAAAGAATTGGTGCGATTTAATTTAGGTGGTGCCGTATTCCACGTTACGAAACCTCTTTTACGTTCGTATGTTGGAGCTCAAGAACATCAGTATCCAAGGATTGTCCTGCACTCATCCCTACGCTACGATTTTCCGGGTACACTGATTGGGATAGTCCCTTCTGTACTTTATATGGCGCAAGGACCTGCAAGCGAAATTGATTTGGGGGCTTTGTTACGATTTAAATTAAGCCAGGGAACAAAAATAACCGGCTTTATTTCTGAATCCGCTTTATCATTTGGTTTGCATTATCGGTTCAAGGATTCATTTAGTCCGCAGGTTTTTTTAGAGCTTTCTAATTTCGGTATAGGGCTGTCGTATGACCTCACTACTTCATCCTTTTCATCAGCTGTGAAAAGCAAAGGAGGTTTGGAAGTTTCTATTAAATATTCTAAAATGCGGGGTGCACTTTATAAGAACAGGCATTAGCATTGAATGGTGCGATTTATTGAAGGCAAGGCTGAAGGAAGTGGAAAGTTTTTAAAGTTATAAAGTTTATAAAGTACATTTTGCAGTATTGAAGGCAACAGTGATTGTTTTTTCTCTCAATGAAAGCAGTTAATCTCCTTTTTAACCACAAAGGAAGTTTGATTTAAGAAGTGAGAAGTTTGAAGTTTTTTTCTCTCAATAAAGCCAATTAATCACTTTGATAAGTTTATTAGTTACTTTAATTTTACCGATTATTGAATAAAACCTACCGTTAACTGATTGCTTACTGAATTGCAAATTGAAGTGAAGTATATTTGACAAAAATAATTTATGAAGAAATATCTTTTACTCTTTATTTTATACCTACCCATAGCAGGATTTAGCCAATGCGATGATTTTTCTGATGGAGACTTTACAAATAATTGGACATGGACGGGTTATTCTGGAATGTTTATCGTAAACGGTTCACAGCAATTGCAGCTTAATCATTTTGATCTTGTTGCATCCCCTGCAATGGCCTATTTAAGCACATCTGATACTACGCTAGATACTTGTTGGACATTTTGGTCAAAAATAAATGTGAATACTTCAACAGTGAATAATGCCCGATTTTATTTAATGAGTGATTCTGCAAATTTACATGGCTCGCTCCATGGGTATTATGTTCAACTTGGAGGCGCAAATGATAATATTGCATTATACAGACAAGATGATACAATATCAACTAAAATAATTAACGGAACTTCATTATTTACTGGTCACTTTTTTGATAATATATTTACTATAAAAGTTGTAAGGACTTATCAAGGTGATTGGAAATTATATTCAGATTCATTGGCAGGAACTAATTATACTTTGGAAGGAGCCGTAACAGACAATACTTATTTAACTTCTTCCTATTTTGGTTTGCTGTGTAATTATGTTGTCGGTATTACAGGAGATAGATATTATTTTGATAATATTTGCATATATCCAGATACTACTGCAAATTCAATAAAAGATGTGTCTGAAATAAGAGCAGAATCAATCAACCTCCGCCCCAACCCCACTTCCTCCACCTTAGAAGTAAGCAGCTTAAAGTTAAAAGCAGATAAAGTAGAAGTGTTTAATTTGCAGGGGCAGCAGTTGATGCAACTAAAAGGCAACAATCAAAACAGCCTTGTGCTGGATGTGAGTGCAATTGTCCATGGGGTTTATGTGGTGAAGGTTTTTAGCGAGAATGGAGTTGCAGTGAAGAAGTTTGTGAAGGAGTAAGAAAAAAGAAAAAGGAAGTTTGAAGTTTTTTTCTCTCAATGAAGGCAATTAATTTCCTTGATAAGTTTTATATTTATTTTAATTTTACCGATTACTGATTAAAACCTACCGTTAACTGATTGCTTGCTGAATTGCGTTTTAAAGTGAAGTATATTTGACAAAAAATAATTTATGAAGAAAGACTTAATCCTTTTTTTTACTAGCATTACCTTATTAAATGTTGCCTCAGCCCAAGTGTGTCGCACCAATTCTGAAATTCAGAAAGTCAAAAACATCTCATCATTTTATACTGATACATCTGAATGTTTAACATGGAACAGTATAACAGGGATATTGGAATCGAAAGAAAGAAATATTAGTACCTATAATTTAGATGGTAGTGTAAACCAAATAATAACATCACAATGGAACTTTAATTCTTCCTTGTGGGTTGATTATTCTAAAACTAATTATACCTACGATTTAAACGGAAATCAAATTTTAAATATTACTAATAACTGGGACACACTAACATTATTATGGTATAATACCTACAAAGACTCAAGTACTTATAATTTCAATAATCAACTGGTTGATAAAATACACATGAAATGGATAGGTGGCTTATGGAAAAACAGTACGCATTATGCATTCACTTACGACATTAATGGTAATAACATTGAAACCATTATTCAGAACTGGAACATCAGTGTTTGGGAAAATTTTTACAAAGATGTTTATGTTTATAATATGCAAAACGATTTAATTTCTGATACAGCTTTTAATTGGAACATTCCGTTGCTTCAGTGGAAGCCAAGCTTGAACTTTGTTAACTCCTATGATTCCAATCACAATATACTTGAAAACACATGGAAAACATGGGACGATATTTTAGCAACATTCGTTAACGCTGAAAAGCACAGCAATACATACGACTTCAATAACAACAGAACACTCAGCATTAAATTTTATTGGAATAATTTGCTTTCCGTTTGGGAAAATGCAGAAAAGGATTCTTTTAATTATGATGCCAATAATAATTTGATTTCACACTACAGTATTATATGGGATAATGTAGTAACCAATTGGATTGTATTTTCGAAGTCACTGTATGTTTATGATGTAAACAACAATATGCTTTCGGTTTCAAGTTATTCGTGGAACACCAATACTGCAACGTGGGATATGTGTTGCCAATGTAATTATTCATACTTCCAAATCGACGGAATTAATGAAAGTGCAATCATTAACGCAATCAACCTCCGCCCTAACCCCACTTCCTCCACCATAGAAGTATGCAGCTTAAAGTTAAAAGCAGACAAAGTAGAAGTGTTTAATTTGCAGGGGCAGCGGTTGATTCAACTAAAAGGCAACAATCAGAATTGCCTTGTGCTGGATGTGAGTGCGCTTGCCCATGGGGTTTATGTGGTAAAGGTTTTTGGAGAGGATGGAGTTGCGGTAAAGAAGTTTGTGAAGGAGTAAGAAAAAGGAAAAAGGAAGTTTGATTTAGAAGTGAGAAATTTGAAGTTTTTCTCTCAGGGAAGGCAGTTTATCCCTTTCTTAAACCACAAAGCACACTAAGGTTCTACACAAAGGGCACAAAGAAAAGAAAAACCCTTTGTCATCATAAAACCTCTCGACGGTATGATGATTTTGCGAAATGGCATAATGATGGAGCTAGATAGCAAAATGATGGGAGATACAACCGTCGTTTACGATTGTTTGAGTTGCTCAAACCATTGAACCCATCCCACTTCTCTCGATTGAACCCACCTTTTAGCGGGGATTTTTGTTTAATTAAATCAAGGTTAACTTAGAGTTTTTATAATTGATTACTTTTACATTTTTTAAATTAAAAACAAATCGCAACTTTTATTCAAAACATTATTGACAATGACACCTCTGTTTTCCTTTACCTGAACGGAAAGCACAATGAATTTTTTGATTTTGTGATGTATTGGGCAAGCGAAAAATTTACGCTGGTTCCTGTTTATTTGTTGCTACTGGCGTACGCAATAAAGAAATATAAAATTTATTCGTTTGTATTTATTGTGTTTATTGCATTGGTGATTTTATGTGGGGACCAGGGTTCGGTGCAATTGTTCAAGAATGTGTTTGAGCGTCTTCGCCCATGCCATGCGCCACTGCTGGAAGGGAAAGTACACCTGATAAATAATTATTGCGGAGGTGATTTTAGTTTTGTATCATCGCATGCCACCAACTTTTTTGCCATTGCATTATTTCTGATACTGACCATTGGCAAAGACTTTAAGCATTTTTGGTGGATAACGCTTTTGGTTGTTAGTTTTATTTCGTACAGCCGGATTTACCTGGGGGTGCATTATCCCTTGGATGTGCTATGTGGTGCCCTATTCGGAAGCTTAATAGGATGGGGTTTGGCTTTTGCATTTAATAAAGTATCAGCTAAGTTTTTCAAACCTATTAGTTAATGCCGACTGTTAATAAAAAAATTATTATCATTGCGAAACAAAGAATCATTATCAGAATAAAAAAAACAAACTAAATTATGATTAAATTAATGAAGAGAATCGGCTTTGCAGCAGTTATTATTTCAATGACTGTGCTTGTTACATCCTGTGGCAGTAGTAATAAGGCAGGTGATGATGAGTTTGTAATCAATGGCAAATTCTCCAGTACTAAAAGCGATTCGGTTTATTTGGATGAACTGACGCTCAAAGATTTTAAAGCGCTCGACTCAACCATGACAGACGAAAACGGGCAATTTAAATTTAAAGTCAAAATAAGCGAACCGGGCTTTTATGTAATACGAATCAATAAAAACAATTTTTTCACTATGCTCATGGACAAGGGTGAAACAGCTGAAGTAACCGGTGATGTGAGGCAATTGGCCAGCACCTATACGGTAAGCGGGTCAGCCGGATCGGAGCTTATTCGCGAAATAAATCAACGGCTACGGATAAATTATGAGAAAGTTGATTCCCTTTCACTTATTTATAATAGCAGTCAGAAAAAGCCCGATTTCTTGGCTATCAAAGCAAAACTTGATTCTACTTATTTCACTATAGTAGATGATCAAAAAAAGTTCATCAGTAAATTTGTTGAAAATCATACGACCTCGCTTGCTTCATTGATAGCCATCTATCAGATGTTTGGTGAACAACAAATGTTAGATCCAAATAAAGACGAAGACTTTGAATATTATTTAAAGTTGGATAAAGGTTTGTTCGGAAAATATCCTAAGAACAAACATGCTATTGACTTTCATCAACGGGTTGCAGAGATAAAACGTTCAAAAGCCGAAAAAGAATTAACTGCCAGTAAGTTGAGTGCAGGTGCTCCGGCTCCCGAAATAAAACTTGAAACACCCGGTGGACAAATGGTGGCATTGTCATCACTCAAAGGCAAAGTGGTGTTATTAGATTTCTGGGCATCGTGGTGTAATCCATGCCGGAAGACAAATCCTAAATTAGTAAATTACTATAAGCAGTACAATAAGAAAGGTTTAGAAATTTATGCCGTATCGCTCGATAAAGACAAAGAAGCATGGACAAAGGCAATTGCTAAAGATAAACTTACCTGGATACAAGTGAGTGATTTACTTTATTGGAATTCGCCTGTTGCCAAGCTATATAATGTTACAGAAATTCCTTACACTATACTAATCGATCGTAAGGGAAGAATTGTTTCGAAAGATACCAAGGTTGAGAATCTTGAAGCTAAAATGCTTGAGTTGCTTAACAAAAAGTAAATGCCCTGTAAATAGTTAAAATGAAGAAAAAGCAACAAGCTTTAGTGCATTCAGTAGTTTTTCTTTTGCTGAATGGTATTTCATTTTTCGGATACAGTCAGCTTTATTTTCAGCAGCAGGTAAACTACACCATACATGTTAAGCTGGACGACACGCATCATTTGCTTATTGCGAATGAAGAAATTGCATACACAAACAACTCACCGAATGAATTAACTGAAATTTGGTTTCACTTGTGGCCCAATGGATACAAAAATGAAAGCACTGCTTTTGCCAAACAAGAAGTAGAAAATGGAAGTACCCGATTTTATTTTTCGAAAGAAGAAGAGCGTGGTTGGATAGACTCGTTGAACTTTAAATCCGAAGGTAAAACACTGTACTGGGAATACGATAAAAAATTGATTGATGCATGCAAAGTAGTTTTAAACAAGCCATTGAAAAGCGGAGAAACGATTACTATCACTACACCTTTTGTGATAAAAATTCCATTAGGTGTTTTTTCTCGACTAGGACATCTAGATCAATCCTATTTTATTTCGCAGTGGTATCCAAAGCCCGCGGTGTATGATGCCAATGGATGGAATGTGATGCCTTATCTCAATCAAGGTGAATTTTATTCTGAATTTGGGAGTTTTGATGTATTTATTACCTTGCCAAAAAACTATGTTGTTGGCTCTACGGGCGATTTGGTTGATGGTAAAGATGAAATTCAATGGTTAAACGTAAAAGCCAAACAGACAGAAAAAATAAAATCGTTCGATGAAAAAGATCTTTCAATTCCGCCATCCAATGCCGAGACAAAAACTCTTCATTATCATCAGGACAATATTCATGACTTTGCCTGGTTTGCCGACAAACGGTTTCATGTGCTGAAAGGCGAAGTTGAACTTCCTATTACAAAACGGAAAGTTACCACATGGGCTATGTTTACAAACTTAGACGCATCGCTTTGGACTAAAAGTATATTTTATATCAATGATGCCATTTATTATTACTCTTTGTGGAACGGAGAATATCCCTATAATCAAGCAACAGCACTGCAAGGTGCATTAACTGCCGGAGGAGGCATGGAATACCCAAACGTAACTATCATTAGTTCCGCTACAAATGATTTTATGCTTGAGCAAGTGATCATGCATGAAGTTGGACATAACTGGTTTTACGGAATCCTTGGCAGCAACGAGCGAAAGCATCCATGGATGGACGAAGGTATCAATTCATTTTATGAAAGCCGGTATATACAAACCAAATATCCGGATTTAACACTGATGGGCGCTTACAACAAGCGTGCAGCAAAATCAAAAATGTTTGGACTGAACAAATACAAACAAGGCTCTTTATATTATCTGGCGTATCTTTTCACTGCGCTTAAGCACGAGGACCAGGCTATTGAGCTTGCATCTGATGATTATAATCAATTAAATTATGGCGCAATCGTTTATTTTAAATCGGCTGCAGTGATTGATTATTTGAGGAATTACCTTGGCGACGACACTTTTGATAAAGCCATGCATTTGTATTTTGATGAATGGAAATTCAAACATCCTCAGCCCAACAATGTTCGAAAAATATTCGAAAGCACCAGTGGGAAAGACCTTTCGTGGTTCTTTGATGATATCATAAAAACCAATAAGCAGCTTGATTACAAAATTGTAAAATGCAAAAAGGTAAAAGATCCGCTGAGTTGGAGTGGAATTGGTTATGATATAACATTGAAAAATAAAGGCCAAATTGCAGCACCTTTTTCTTTATCAGGTGTTAACAAAAATGAAATTTTAACAACTGAATGGTACGATGGATTTAAGCATAAAAAAATAGTTCGTGCACATTACATCGATCCACGAAAAGTAAAGATTGATGCGGGTTTGGTAATGACAGAGACAAATAGGAAAAATAATTTTATTCGCATAAAAGGAATCTTTCGCAAATTAAAACCCCCAAAACTTCAGTTTTTAAGCGGTGTTGATGATCCTGAAAATATGCAATTATTCTGGTGTCCGATTATAGGATGGAATAAGTATGATCATGTTATGCCGGGCATTGCACTATATAACAATCCCCTGTTTCAGAAAAAATTGGATTACGTTGTTGCGCCAATGTACTCAACCAAAACAAGTAAGCTAAGCGGAATGTTTAACGCGGGTTATAATTGGTTTGCTGATGATGGATTTATTCATGATGTTCGGCTTGGAGTAAGCGGTAAACAATTTTCATTTGCCAATGATCTTTTCGATATGCACTATAAACGCATAGTACCATCATTAAAAATTACATTTCGTCCGAAGACTCCACGCAGTCCAATTATCAGAGAACTTATTATACGAAATGTTAATGTTTTCCGAAATGAAATAATCTGGAATCTGGATGCAGATTCAAACTATGTTTCAAGCAAAACAGACTCATCATATTTTGTAAACGAAATAAAATATTCTTTTAACCATACCAGGGTTATCAATCCATACAGCTTTTCTATCGTAATGCAGCAATCAAAAGTATTTGTCAACGCATCGCTAGAAGCTAATTACAGAATAACATATAATTCAAAAAACCGAGGATTGGATATTCGTTTTTTTTCGGGATATTTTATTTCGAAAAAGCCTTCCTACTACGATTTCCGCTACCAGATGAGTGGTTATAGTGGTTCTGATGATCTTCTTCTTGATCAGACCTATTTTGGTCGTTCCGAAAATAAAGGATTATTATCCCAACAATTTATCGAAAGTGATGGTGCATTTAAAATAAATACCCCTTATGGAGACACCTGGAACTGGATGACAGCATTGAATCTGAAAACATCGCTGCCCGGTCGCACACCTTTTGTTTTTTATGCTGATATTGGCACTTATGATGGCGCAGGCAAACCATCTAGCGGAACAGAAAAAATTATTTACAACGCAGGCATAGATATTATAATTGCAAGAGGAATTTTCGAAATTTATTTTCCGTTATTTTTATCGGCGGATTTAAAGGACTATGTTGAACTGAATAAAATTAGTTTTATGGAACGCATTCGTTTTACTTTAAATATTAACAAACTTAATCCGTTTGACATCGTAAAACGAAACGGCCGAATAATTTAATAGTCAAGAATCTCTAATGTCAGAAATTTTAAAAAATAAAATATATTTCGCTTCCGATTGCCATTTGGGCGTTCCCGATGCACAAAGCAGTCGTGTGCGAGAAAAGAAATTTATTGAATGGCTCGATATTGTTAAAGTTGATGCAAAGGAAATTTATTTGCTTGGTGATATTTTTGATTTCTGGTTCGAATACAAACGTGTTGTTCCAAAAGGATATGTGCGACTACTTGGTAAAATAGCTGAACTCAGCGATAGTGGCATTTCAATTCATTACTTCACCGGAAACCATGATATGTGGGTGTTTCACTATTTTGCAGATGAAATGAATTGCATCATTCATCATAAACCAATTGCTATTAACATGAACGGAAAATCTTTTTTCATTGGGCATGGCGATGGTTTGGGACCTAAAGACCATGGATATAAATTTATTAAAAAAGTATTTGCATCAAAATTATGCCAATGGATGTTTGCACGTTTGCATCCTAACTTTGCATTATGGTTAGGAATATACCTATCGCGCAGAAGTCGCATTGCAAACGGAAAAACAGATGAAGTTTTTCTGGGAGTGGAAAAAGAACGACTGGTGCAATTTGTAACAGCGCATGAAAAAAATCAACATTTCGATTATTATATTTTTGGCCATCGTCATCTACCCATCGACATGAAGATAGGCGAAGCACACTATTTCAACTTGGGTGAATGGGTTAAATATAATTCGTATGCAGTCTGGGATAACGAAAAAGTAGAGTTGAAGTATTTTTAAAAATTAAATACCTGCATTCCCACTAAATTATAAACCACGCTTTTAACTATCGTTTCATTTTTTTCAGAATATTTTTTTTAAACATTTAAAAAATTCATTTACTTTCGCAATGTGAAAAGAGCCCACTCACTGTATTTATTACTTTTATTATTCATTGCATCTTGCTCTACCAAGTTTGATATAAATGCTAATTGGCAAGAGATTACAGTTGTTTATGGTTTGCTCAACCAGAACGAAACCACCCATTATATTAAAATCAATAAGGCCTTTCTTGGCGAAGGGAATGCGCTCTACATGGCACAGGTAGAAGATTCAAGCTCCTACAATAACAAGCTGGATGTAAAAGTAGAGGAATGGGAAAACAATACGATGACAAATTTTTGGTATCTTGACACCACTACTATTTACAACAAAGAGCCCGGAATTTTTTATAATCCAAATCAAGTGCTTTATAAGTTTAATGCCAGTTTAAATGAAAATCGTACATATAAACTAATCATCACTAATCAAATAACGGGTAAACAAGTTACATCCGAAACGGAACTTGTACATCAATTTTCGATTATTAAACCAAGTGTTACTAAAGTAAATTTCACATCTTCCAGTGCCGTTGATGTTTTATGGTATTCAACCGAAAATGGTAAACGATATCAGCTAAACATTCGATTTAATTATAAAGAGGTAGACCCTGCTTTTCCAACCGACACACTCACAAAATATGTTGACTGGCTTTTTGCACCCATTGTAACCGACAATACAATCAGCGGCAAAGAAATAAAATCGAATTATATAGGTCAGAGTTTTTATTCAAACTTATATTATAAAATTACTACAGACCCGAATTATAATCCAAATGCACAACGTTTCCCGGATAATAACGCTGTGTCACCTCGTAATTACTCTATTGACTTTATTGTTTCGGTTGCTGCAGACGATTTCAACACTTATATGGAAGTATCAGAACCCTCCAACGGTATTGTACAGGAAAAACCATCCTATACGAATATAACAGGTGGTATTGGAATTTTTTCATCAAGATATAATGTTACTAAACATTTTGCAGGCCTTAATACTCCATCGCTCGATGACTCATTAATCAATGGACACTATACTTCATCTCTGCACTTCCACCAGTAAGCTGTTCTGTCGTTTTGTCATAATTTTTCTGCCACATTATTAAATGCAAAAGTTAATTGTGTCAAATTTTCGAAAATCATTCGATATTTACTATTGGCACAAACATTGACCAAGAGAGACACTTATTAAAAAATAAAAAAAGTCATGGGAAAAATTATTGGAATAGATTTAGGCACAACCAATTCATGTGTAGCCGTAATGGAAGGCAGCGAACCTGTTGTAATTCCAAACAGCGAGGGAAAACGTACAACTCCATCGATAGTTGCTTTTGCCGAGAACAACGAGCGTAAAGTAGGTGATCCGGCCAAGCGTCAAGCGATAACAAATCCTGAGAAAACCATATTCTCCATCAAACGGTTTATGGGCGAAACATTCGACAGGGTAACCAAAGAAATAAAACGCGTACCCTATAAAATTGTTAAAGGTGATAATAATACTTCGCGCGTAAAGATTGATGATCGCATGTACACGCCACAGGAAATTTCAGCCATGGTTCTGCAGAAAATGAAGAAAACAGCTGAAGATTATTTAGGCACTGAAGTAACCGAAGCGGTTATTACTGTTCCAGCTTATTTTAGCGATTCTCAGCGTCAGGCAACCAAAGAAGCCGGTGAAATTGCGGGATTGGTTGTAAAACGAATTATCAACGAACCAACTGCAGCAGCCCTTGCTTATGGCTTAGACAAAAAAAATAAAGATATTAAAATTGCCGTTTTTGACCTTGGTGGTGGCACATTTGATATTTCGATTCTCGAATTAGGTGATGGCGTTTTTGAAGTAAAATCAACTAATGGTGACACTCACCTGGGCGGTGATGATTTTGACCATGAGGTTATTAATTGGTTAGCTGATGAATTCAAAAATGATTATGGTTTGGATTTGCGAAATGACCCAATGGCTTTGCAACGACTAAAAGAAGCAGCAGAAAAAGCAAAAATCGAATTATCAAGCTCAACACAGACCGAGATAAACCTTCCTTATATTATGCCTGTTGAAGGTCAAGCAAGGCATCTTGTAAGAACTTTGACCAGAGCCAAATTTGAACAACTTTGCGACAAACTGATACAATCAACCATAGAACCTTGTAAAAAGGCCTTAAGCGATGCAAATATAACCTCCTCAGATGTTGATGAAGTAATACTTGTTGGTGGGTCAACACGTATTCCTGCTATTCAGCAATTAGTAGAAAAATTCTTTGGCAAAGCTCCATCTAAAGGTGTAAATCCTGATGAAGTGGTTGCTGTTGGTGCTGCAATACAAGGTGGTGTTCTTACCGGAGAAGTAACAGATGTGTTGTTATTAGACGTAACTCCATTATCATTAGGAATCGAAACTTTAGGCAGTGTAATGACCAAGCTAATTGAATCGAACACAACCATACCCACAAAAAAAACAGAAACATTTTCAACGGCTGCAGATAATCAGACTTCTGTTGAGATTCATATCTTACAAGGCGAACGCCCCATGGCAAACCAAAACAGAACAATCGGCCGGTTTCATTTAGATGGCATACCACCATCACCACGCGGCGTTCCTCAGATTGAGGTAACATTTGATATTGATGCAAATGGTATTTTAAATGTTTCAGCAAAAGATAAAGCAACCGGAAAATCTCAAAACATAAGAATAGAAGCATCTTCTGGACTTACCGATGCTGAAATTAAAAAAATGAAAGAAGAAGCTGAAGCCAATGCTGAAAATGACCGTAAAGCAAAAGAAGAAATTGACAAACTCAATCATGCGGATTCATTGATATTTCAAACTGAAAAACAATTGAAAGAATATGGTGATAAAATTCCAGCAGAAAAGAAAGCACCTATCGAAAGTGGTCTTTCTGAACTCAAGGAAGCGTATGCAAGTAAAGACTTAGCTCGTATTGAAACGGCAACTGCGGCTCTAAATGCCTCTTGGCAGGCAGCGAGTGAAGAAATGTATAAAGCTACTCAAAACACTCAATCATCATCAGGTCCTCAGGACACTGATACCACTAACAGTAACGATACTAAAAAACCTGCAGACGCAGAAGTTACGGATGTTGATTTTGAAGAAGTAAAGTAATAAATCCATGAAATTAATAAGAAAAGCTGAAGCCATTGCCTCAGCTTTTTTTATTTCATATTGTTGATGACTTCTACTAACAAAGCCGTTACCTTCTCCGTGTTTTGTTTAAAAACTTTTAAAATATCATCCCATGTAACCGGCTGCTCATCTGTTTTCCAGCAATCATAATCAGTACTCATGGCAATTACAGCATACGGAATCTCTGCTTCATTTGCCAATATTGCCTCAGGAGCAGTGGACATATTAATAACATCAGCACCCCACATACGGAACATTCTGGATTCCGCTCGGGTAGAAAATCGAGGACCTTCAATCGTAATTATCGTACCCTTTTCGTGAAACGGTATTTTCATTTTTTTTGCAGCTTCAATAAATAACAGTCGCAAAGCAACTGAAAATGGGTCAGCCATGGGTGTATGCTTCAATTCTTGATTTTCAAATTTTTCAAAAAAAGTAACCATCCGGTGACGAGTAAAATCTATAAATTGATCAGGAAAAGCAAGGTCGCCCCTTTTTATTTCTTCGCGAAGACTTCCGCATGCTGTGGTTGCAATAATGCAGTTACAGCCCAGTTCCTTCAGAACTAAAATATTTGCACGATTATTTACTTGTGTTGGAGGGATGTTATGATCTCTTCCGTGACGAGAAATAATGAACACATCATGATTGCCAATTGATCCTGAAAGAACAGTAGAGCTTGGCTTACCATAATGTGTGGTTAAATCCAGTTCTTTTGATTGAGAAAATAAATCTAATTTTTCAAGACCTGAGCCACCAATAATTCCAATTTTTTGCATAATTTACTATTTAATAAATAAGATTTCTCTATATTTTGGCAATGGCCACAATTCATCATCAATAAGGGTTTCAAGCTTGTCAGCTGATTTGCGGATAACATCAAAATAAGGTTTTACTTTATCACAATACATAACGGCTTTCTTTTTGAAATCTTCAATAACATTCGCTTCTTTACGTGCATCAATCATTTTATCCACATTGACACTGATTAAGTTGATATGAGCGGATATTTCATTAATTAAATTTAGTTGATAGCTGGCTTTCTTTTTAAAGTCGTTTTCGGTTAAAATATTTTTTAGCCCTTGAACATTTTCGAGTAATAAATTTTGATATTTGATTGCTGTAGGAATTAAATGATTCAATGCCAAATCACCCAATACACGGGCTTCAATCTGTATGATTTTGGTGTACATCTCATGCTTGATATAATATCGTGCCTGAAGTTCACGTAAATTAAATATACCATTTTCAATAAATAATTTTTGAGACTTCGAGGACAAATAGGCATCAAGAGCACGAGGTGTATCTTTTAAATTCGAAAGGCCGCGTTTTTTAGCTTCAACAGCCCATTCGTTACTATAGCCATTACCTTCGAATAAAATGTTTTTAGAACTGATAATATAATCTCTTAAGACTTTAAAAATAGCTTCATCTTTTTTATCATCCATACCATGCATTTGGCTATCCACATCTTTTTTAAATTGTTTGAGTTGATTGGCAACAATAGTATTGAGTACTATCATGGACGGAGAACAATTAGCAGATGAACCAACAGCACGGAATTCGAACTTATCACCGGTAAAAGCAAATGGCGATGTTCTGTTTCTGTCGGTGTTATCCATCATTATCTGTGGAATTTTTCCGATATTTAATTTCAGTTCTGTTTTTTGTTCTGGTGTCATTTTATCATTTTTAACTTTTTTTTCTAAATCAGAAAAAACTTTAGTCAAATGATCACCAATAAAAACAGAAATTATAGCAGGAGGAGCTTCGCTAGCTCCCAGTCGGTGGTCGTTGCTTGCCGTTGCTATAGCTGCTCGCAATAAATCAGCATAATCGTGAACCGCTTTGATAGTATTGATAAAAAATGTTAAAAACATGAGATTCTTTTTCGGTGTTTTTCCGGGGCTCAATAAATTAACTCCGGTGTTAGTAGCCATAGACCAGTTATTGTGCTTGCCCGAACCATTAATGCCCGCAAAAGGTTTTTCGTGAAACAGAATACGAAAACGGTTTTTACGAGCAATACGAGCCATTAAGTCCATGATTAGCTGGTTATGATCTATAGCGATATTCACTTCTTCGTAAACAGGTGCTAGTTCAAACTGATTAGGGGCCACTTCGTTGTGTCTTGTTTTTACAGGTATTCCAAGTTTCCATGCTTCAATTTCAAACTCTTTCATAAAAATCAATGCGCGTTCAGGAATCGATCCAAAATAATGATCTTCCAGTTGTTGATCTTTGGCTGCCGCATGTCCAAATAAGGTTCTGCCGGTAAGAACCAAATCGGGACGAGCAAAAAATAAGGCCTCATCCACTAAAAAATATTCCTGTTCCCATCCAAGGGTTGGATAAACTTTCGAAATATTTTTATCAAAATATTGACATACATCCACCGCCGCTTTATCAAGGAAATTTATGGCTTTTAAGAGGGGAGTTTTATAATCGAGAGATTCGCCGGTGTAGGAAACAAAAATCGTTGGAATACAAAGAGTGCCGCTAATAATAAAAGCCGGAGAAGTGGGATCCCATGCCGAATAGCCACGAGCTTCGAACGTATTTCTAATTCCTCCACTCGGAAAGCTGGAAGCATCGGGTTCTTGCTGAACAAGATTTTTCCCTTCAAAACGCTCAATGGCTCGAACACCTTCTGTTGGCGAAAAAAACGCATCATGCTTTTCGGCTGTTGACCCATTTAACGGTTGGAACCAATGGGTGTAATGTGTAGCTCCTTTACTCATCGCCCACGCTTTCATGGCTGCAGCAACCTGATCTGCAATACGACTATCAATACCTATCCCTGATTCGATGGTTAGTTTGATTTTTTCGTAAATTGCTTGCGGTAAATTTTCACGCATGGCATCCATTCCAAATACTTCACTTCCGAAAATGGAGGAAATTCTATTGTATTCGCCCTGAACATCATGATATTCGCGATTTAATGCACTTCTGAGTGCCTCCTTTCTAAAAATAGTCATATTTATTTTTTTTGCAAATTTATTAATTTTTTAGGGGGTGGTTTTAATTTTTTATACTATTTTTCAAACACCCCCCCTATTTATTAACAAAATACTAAAATAACTCATCTTTTATAAAATAAAAAAATGTTAATCATTTGTTAACAGCTTTTTATTGTACATACCATTTTTATTGCGAAATTTGCATTCCCAAAAAGAAATAATAATTATTAATCTTTTAATACTCTACTATGAAAAAAACTCTTTTATTTTTTAGTGCATTTTTGTTTTTGCTTCTGTTCTCTAATAAAGTTAAAAGCCAAGCTATTCCAATGAACATTACCGGACTATACACGCAGGACTTTGATTTACTTGGAACAACAACACCCGTACCCTGGGTTAACAATTCGAATATACCCAATTGGTATGCACAACGAACAGGTACAGGTTCGAATATTGTAGCAGGCGATGGCTCGTCAAATGCAGGAAACCTTTACAATTTTGGTACTAATTTAGCCCTTGACAGAGCTTTGGGTTCTGTGGGAAGCAACACGCCTGGACATTTTGCATGGGGTGTAATGTTTCAAAATACTTCACTTGCGCCTATTTCAACCATTTATTTTCAATATACCGGTGAACAATGGAGAAATGGTGGCAACATAACACCTCAGTCAGCATCATTTTATTATAAGGTTAGTCCAACGCCTATTACAGATCTTCAACCCAATACAAACACATCGTGGACACACTACGCTCCTCTTGATTTTACAAGTCTTATAAATACTATTACGGCTAGTGCGCTTGATGGAAATCTTCCGGCAAACAGAACAACACTTGGTGGTCCGGTTAATGATATTATCGGCTTAGTTGTGCCTAGCGGGTATTACGTTATGTTTAAATGGGATGACCCCAATCATGCCGGTAATGATCACGGATTATCTATTGATGATTTAGCCGTTATGTGGATAGTCCCAACGAATTACGTTGCAATTGATACTGTTGCAGTAAAAACTTATTGCATCACACCTACCGCAGGAGCTAATGTTGATGTTCCCTATTCTGTTCTTGGAACTTTTAATCCAGGGAATAACTTTGAAGCCTATCTTTCAGATGCTTTAGGTGATTTTACGTCAGAAACATTAATCGGAACAATAGCTTCGCAAGTTGCCGATACTATTCATGCTGTTATACCACCAAACACACCATCCGGAACGGGATACAGAATAAGAGTAAAAGCGACAAATCCGGGATTAGTTGGTGGTCAGAATGATTATGACTTAACCATTGTTTTGGGATTGCAGGAAGTAACTGCAGCTTCAGCTACCGCCGGCTATTCACAAGCTGGCGTCAATTGGACAAATCCTACTGTTTGTTATGATGAAGTGATGATAGTGGCTAAGCCGAACTCAAGCGTCGTTGCTATTCCAAGTGGTAACGGAAGTGCATACACTGCCAATTCACAAAGCTTTACTGATCCATTGAATACTACATTTGATGCAACAGGTAAAGTTGTCTATAAATCAACAACACCTGTAGGACCTATAAACATTACAAATTTAACAAACTGGACTCCTTATCATTTTCAGATTTATACACGCAGAGACACCTTTTGGAGCCCCGGTGTTGAAGTGATTGCCACACCTGTAGATATTGCAAACATTGCTATATCCGAAATTATGTACAATACAGGTGGTGGTGTAAACGATTCTTTAGAATTTATTGAATTAATAAATAAAGACGTCGTTTCTATAAATTTAAATGGATATTATTTTTCTTCAGGAATAGCCGATACATTGCATTCGGCGATATTAAATCCTGGAGACAGAATGATAGTTGCCAAAGATTCCGTTGCCTTTACTAATTTTTTTGGAATTCCTGCGCAACAATGGTACAGCGGATCCCTTACCAACACCGGAGAACCGATTGCCATCCGCAATAATTTAAATTTTCTGATTGATTCACTTAACTACTTAGATGTTGCACCCTGGCCTACAAATGCTTTGTATCGCTCCATTACCTTGTGCAATACAAATCTCGAAGATAGCGTCGGAAGTAACTGGTCATTGTCAACTGAATTTGTTGATACACTCAATACCGGTGATTCCATTTTTGCAAATCCGGGATTTGGATGTACGGTAATTATTATTCCTGATACGTTAGCACCACATACCGATACTGCTTATGCTACTTCACTAAACACAGTTCAGGTTGTATTCTCCGAAGCAGTTGATGCAATAACAGCCGAAGATGTTGCGAACTATACCTTTTTAAGTGCTGTTGCAGGATCTGCCATATTATCAACTTCGCTGGACACTGTAACTATTACATTATCGACGCCTTTAGTCAGCGGAATTGCCGATTCAATAACTATAGCAAACGTAACTGATACCGCAGGAAATCCAATGGCGTTGGCTCAAAAATACAGAATTCTTTTTGGTTCCATTATTCTACAAGTAGACACCATTGTATATTGGAATTTTCCTAACACTCCTGATGACCAAATTGCTGATGGTGGCTTACCTATTAATCTTGCACGCACCATCAGAAGAGAAAATAGTTATGCAGGGGCGTACACCTTTTCGGGTGGTGTCACTACGAGTGCTATTTCGAGCAATGGCTGGAATGTAGGCGCTAACACTAAATACTGGATAGTTGATTTTTCAACTGCATTGTATGATAGTATTAAATTCTCATCCAGTCAAAAAGGTTCTAATACTGGTCCTAGAGATATGAAAGCCGAATACAGTTTTGACGGAAACACTTGGAATACTATTTCAGGAACGAATATGCAGCTTTCAACATTTTTCTCCAGTGGTACATTAACCAACATCGATTTGGCTCCATGTAACAATCAAGCGATAGTATACCTACGTTGGCTGATGACAAGTGACACCTGTGTTGCTGACACCTTTGGAGTTGGTACAAATGGAACATCACGAATAGACGATATTTATGTTACAGGTCATTACAACCCAATATTGACAGCTCCTTCGAATATAACGCTATCTTCAATGGTTTATCCAAACCCAAGCAACGGACAATTTATTGTTGATATGGCAGGAGAAGATCAAAGCGAAATTAATTTGTATTCTATGGTGGGACAGCTTGTTTATACAACACAGACAAACAAACGCAAAACTGTGATTGATGGAAAGTCCCTTCCAAAAGGTTTGTATTTCCTCACTATTACAAATCAGCATACTAAAAAATTAACTTCTCACAAGGTGGTAATACAATAAATGCTTCTAGTATTATTTAAACATTAACTTAAAGTAAGCTTTTTTATTTTGTAAATAAAAAAGCTTACTTTTGCTATTATAATATTAAACCTAAAAATTCTACTGCTATGAAAAAAATTACACCTTTTATTTTAGCTTTATTTGTAAGTTCCGTTTGCTTTGCGCAGCAACCATTGAATGCGGGTTTCGAAACCGGCCCGGATACCTTGCATGCCACTAGTTGGGATAGTCCAAACACGATTCTTGGCGGGCTGGGACAGGCACCTACTTTTTCTCGAAATTCCCCGGGATACAATAGCACTTATAGTGCACGTATGCAATCGAAACTTATTTTTGGATCTACGGTTGCACCCGGTGCAATCACACTCGGGCAATTTGTATTGAATGGATTAAATTTAGAAATAGTAGGTGGTCAGGCATTTGTTGATAGACCAGACACCCTTAAAGGATTCTTTAAACACCCTACTACAGGTGATGTTGGCTCTATTCTCGTTGGGATTTCAAAATGGAATACAGGAACCGGCACAAGAGATACCATAGCCACAGGCGCACTCTATATCACTCAAACCACCGGCACATGGACACCTTTTGAAGTATTATTCAATTATACCAGTGGCGCAACTCCCGACACTTTGAATATTATTATCTATTCTTCAGAGCTTACAGCAAACAGCTTATTTTTTGTTGATGATTTGCACTTAGGATATTTGGGTGGACTTTCGTCCCAGCCCATTACCATGACCGAAAATGGTCTGTCGCTTTATCCAAACCCTGCTAAAAATACCTTGAATGTAAACACCAATTTTACAGATGGAACTACCACAGTTGTTTTATATGATGTGATTGGTAAAGAATTGTACAAAACTCAAAACAACCTAAAACAGCAAACTATTGATGTATCGGAATATCCTGCCGGTCTTTACTTTGTAGAAGCGATAAATAACGGACATAAGTTTGTACAGAAAATCGTTATCAGAAAATAAAACAAGAAGAATTTAAATGATAAAAGGGGGTCAAAGAAAACCCCTTTTTTTATTTTTTCCTTATTATCATCAAGCCATCCCTAAAGGGAAGCAGCAGATTTTCTACTCGTTCATCCTGCATCACTTTTTTGTTAAAAGTGATTATGCCTTCTGTTTCTTTATCTTTTTTTAATATTGGTTTAATTACTTTTCCACCCCAAAGAGTATTATCGGCAAGGATGTACCCACCTTTTCTCACTTTATTAAAAACCATGTCGTAATAACTTGAATAATTTTCTTTATCAGCATCAATGAAAACTAGGTCGAAGACTTCGTTAATCGTTGGTATGATATCCAAAGCATGACCTGAGTAATAATTTATTTTATGCTCAACATGAGCTGCTTTAAAAAACTCTTCGGCAAAATCCTGCAACTCCGGATTAATTTCGATTGTGTGTATACAAGCCCTATCATCGGTTGCTTCAGCAAAACAAATAGTGGCATATCCGGTGAATGTGCCTATTTCTAAAATCTGAGTTGGCTTTACCATGTTGCAAAACATCTTGATTAATGCGCCCTGCAAATGCCCTGAAGCCATACGAGGAAATAGTACCTTTGCATGGGTTTCGCGGTACAGTTTTTTTAATACTGCTGACTCTTCTGTGGTATGTTGTTCAGCGTATTCGTGTAGTTTTTCCATTGTTAAATGCTTTTTTTTAAATATCTTAAGCCCGCAAATAATTGACTAAATTAATAATTTAATTTAGCAACGTATATTTAGGAAATGATTAAAAGAACAACTCGAAAGTAAACTCCTGTGGAGCTGTTCTCTTTTCTTCAAGAAACAGAGCGAAAAGAAGACATTGAAATTTGCTATAAGAACGATTGCAGAGAGGGGAGTCAAAATTATTATTTATTAGTATTTTTGTTAGATAGCAGATAATTTTTTAATAAACTGCATTTTAATAATAAGGGTAAAGTAATTCGATTGTGTATTATATTTGTAAATATAATTGTATTATATATTTTATCCGAAAGTGAAAATTATGACTAAAACCCTTACGTATTTTATCATTGCTCTTCTTTTAACACTCAACTACACAGCTTCAGGGCAAATTGTGATTAATGAAGTTTCAAATGCAACAGATGCCACATTTCTTGACGAGGACAACTCACAGGAAGACTGGATAGAATTTTATAATACAACTTCTACAGGTATTAATATGCAGGGGTATCAAATCCTCCGCACAGAGAACGGAAAAACAAAATCATGGACATTCCCTAATATCATTATCAAACCACATGCATACCTCACCCTTTTTTGTTCAGAAAAAAATCGCAAGGACTGGTTCGACCATTGGGAAGTGCCGGTTTATGGGAACGTAATTTGGAAGTATTTTCCCGGCATTGTTGAGCCCCCTGCTGATTGGCGCACTCCCCTATTCAATGATGCACCCTGGGCTTCAGGCATGGGAGGGATAGGATATGGCGATGGAGATGACAGTACAATTATTGCTCCGACTCTTTCGCTTTACATGCGGAAAACCTTTACTATTGCTGATACATCCAAAATTGCCATTGGTGCAATGCTGATTGATTATGATGATGCGTTTGTTGCCTATTTAAATGATGTTGAAATTGCCCGTGCAAACATAGGAGCTTATGGTGATCATCCGCCATACAACACAACTGCTTATGATGAACATGAAGCAACAATGTATCAGAATGGAAATTTTTCAGGTGGTTTCTGGGTTCCTTCAAATGTTATTGATGCTGCTCTCAAGCCCGGACTCAATGTGGTTGCAATTCAAACACACAACTATCTTAGCGGGATGGACGACCTATCATGTATCCCCTATTTCCTGATGGGAGTTAAAGATACCACCATAACCTATTTCCCTTTGCCCGTAAACATTCATCTTCACACAGATTTTAATCTGACTAATACCGGCCAAATGCTCACTCTTAAAGACCCATTGGGTAACATATTAGAAACCGATACCATTGGATACACTGAGATGAATCATTCACGTGGGCGAATCCCGGATGGATCAAACAACTGGTGTATTTTAAATAATCCTACTCCTGATTCTACGAATAATTTATCATTCTGCTTTTCCGGCTATGAAAGTACGCCCACTTTTAATCTGGCAGCTGGTTTTTATTCCGGAACCCAATCGGTTGGTATCTCAGGTAATCCTTCATCAACCATTCATTGGACTAATGATGGGAGCGTGCCTACTTTAAGTTCTTCCATTTATTCTTCGCCCATTTCAATTTCATCAAACAAGGTGATACGGGCACGTAGCTTTTCATCAAACCCGTTAATATTACCCGGTTCAACTATTACAAATTCATATTTTATCAATGAGCAGGTTTCTTTACCTGTGGTTTCTCTCAGTACTAACTCCGATTATCTTTTCAATTGGAACTATGGTATTTATGAATTTGGACCTAATGCTGACACATCAACCCCTCCCTTTTTTGGTTCCAACTTTTGGCAAGACTGGTCACGCCCTGCTCACATCGAATATTTTAACGAAAACAATGTGCAGGGATTTGAATTGAATTCCGAAATAAAAATACAGGGCAATTGGTCAAAATCATTTCCTCAACGTGGATTTTCAATTAAGGCAAAAGATGATTATGATGGGTACCCGATAAACTATCAATTGTTTCCTGACAAACCGCTTACAGAATTCAAAAGCTTTAATATAAGGGCAGCCGGCTCCGACTGGAACAACTGCCATATGCGTGATCGTTTAAATCAAAAAAATATTCAGAAACTTACCCATATTGATATTATGGATGGACGACCGGCTGTGCTTTTTGTTAACGGAAATTATTTTGGCGTTTATGAGCTACGCGAAAAACAGGATAAATTTTACATCGCCAATAACCATCACGTAGATCAGGATAAATTAGATTTTCTTGAGTATGATGGTTCAGTCATCGAGGGATCAAATAAAGGCTTCCTGGATATGGCTTCTTTTATTGGATTGAATGATATGACTATACAATCTAACTACGATTCAGTAAAAAACATGATTGATATCGAGAACTTCGTTGATTATTTTATTGTTGAAACTTACATCATCAATATTGATTGGTTAGGTTCTTATACGAATAACATTAAATACTGGCGAACAAATAATCCTATCGGAAAGTGGCGCTACATGCTATGGGACACAGATTTGTCGCTTGGTCATAATTCTACTCAGGGTGCCGACACCAGCAATATGCTGAACCGTGCAATCAATCCTCCTACTTTGAATCCACACTCGGTCATGCTTAAATCATTATTAAACAATACTGATTTTAAAAATTATTTTGTTGACCGGTATTGTGATTTGATAAACACCATTTATCTTCCTAATAAGTTTAAACAAAAAACAACTGATTTGCATGATGAAATGTTAGCTGAAATGGCAAGGCATTTTGTGCTATGGGGAAATTTTGATTCTATGCCTCCGCCATGGAATACCTATTATCCTTACACCGGTCTAGCTACTGATGTTCAATCGTGGGAAGGACATATTGACACTCTGAAAATGTTTATGGACAGCCGTCCTCCATTTGCTTTAAATCATCTTCAGAATCAATTTTCGCTCACCAAGCAAGTTGATGTTACGCTTGATGTAGTTCCTTCCGGTGCGGGAAGATTAAAATTAAATACCATTTATCCCGATACTTTACCCTGGTCGGGAACATACATGGATGGTGTTCCCATTACCATGACGGCTATTACAAATCCCGGATACAAGTTTCTCTATTGGCAGTCGCCTACACTAATATCCGTTCCAAACAATCAAGCTTCGGTAAGTATTAATGTTACCAATGATGAGCCCTTTACCGCTTATTTCCAGGCATTGGAATTTACATTTTATGCCTATCCTAATCCATGCGAAAATGATTTTACAGTGAATTTCGAACTACCCAACGACATGCAAGTTTCCTTGGACATTTACAATATGATTGGACAGAAAGTGGCAGAAATACTATCGGATGATACTTTCCAAAAGGCAGGCAGCCATCAGTTAACAATTGACACCAAGCAATACTCTTTGGCAAAAGGCACTTATTTTATTAAGTTCACCACTACCGAATTTAATAAAATGATACGCATGGTTAAAGTGAAATAATAATTTCGCACGCCGGCTTTTTCCCTATTTATACTGATTCATTAGGGATGATCATGTAGTATCTTTGATTAGTATAAACCGATATCGGAATGTTTTCCCCTATCATAAAACATACGAATCATGAAAAAGTTATATTTACGAGAGATAGAACATGTGGTGCATAACTATCTTTTACGCGGTAAGGCCAGCCCTTATCTACTGCATCATCACACAGCCTTGTATTTGATTGTGCTTACACTGATTAAACTAAAGTTGTTCGAATGTACGGCCATTAATCATTATTGCATGTATGTTATACCAACAAAGCAGCTTCTGCAGACTTACGGAAAAGAAATGGTTGCAGCTAACGTTCCGCCGCTTCTCGTCAGTTGCGATGCCTGCGAACAAATTATTTTCTGTTAAAGATAAAAGTTTTTCGTGAACACATAAAAATAAAAACCAGCAATTGCGAGAAACGGCTGTTAGCTGCTGGCTGTTTAAACTTACCAGTCGCTTTCAATATTACAATACTTGGTTTCAATATATTTTTTTCTGTACCAATTCGGAATTATTATTTTGTTAGATAAAGGTTAATGTGTTTAGGAAATCCTTTATTCAAGTTTAAATTTCACAGGAATGTTATACTTTACTCTTACTTTTTTTCCTTTATCAACTCCCGGAGTCCAATTTGGCATTAGTTTTACAACACGTATCACTTCTTCATCGCAACCGCTTCCAATACCTTTTAATATTTCAACATTGCTGATTGAGCCATTTTTTTCAACCACAAATGAAGCATATACGCTACCTGATACACCAATTTCTTTAGCTACAGTGGGGTATACTATATTCTTTGCAAGGAACTTCATCAACTCTTCTTCGCCACCAGGATAAACCGGCATTGACTCAACAATATTGTAAATTGAATTGTCTTCCACTTCAATTGTTTTTGTTACTTCACTTTTGCGATGCAGGCAACAAGAGGTTGTAAACAGGAAGCCGGATAATAAAACAAAATAAAATAGTTGTTTATGCATAAGCTTATGTTTTGGATAAATAATTATCAAAGAAAGGTTATTTTAAATATTCTAAAGTACCGTCACGTGGAAAACTAGGACTAGTGTATTTTCCATTAATGTACTCTTCTCTTAAAGTAAAATGAGCTCTTGCCTTAACTCTAAGTTGACTGCTAGAAAAAATTATTAATACTGTTTTAGTACGATAAACCGGAATACCAAAACTATTTTTTTCGATTAGATAATCGCCATAACAACCGCTCGAAATAACTTGTGCACCTGGGAACTGGCTTTTTAATTCGTTTATACATAATTGTTCTACTCTGGCATCTTTGTCAGTAAAAGAATGTCCTTCGTTAACAAGTCCATCGTTGGGTAAAAGTTTTTCAGCCAAAAATATTTTCAATCCATTTTCGTATGCCTGATCCAGTGAACCATAATTAATGCTCCCTCCTAACAATGCGTAATTTTCTTTATAAACCTCCACTTCCTTCTCTAATTGCTTTTGGAGTTTGCCCTTTCCATCAAAACGAGCATAATATTCCTGATAATATCCATTATTAACATCGGAAATAAAATTATTCAGGCGGGTGTTGATTCGGGTTTCAAATGCTTTTTTAATATAGTTTTTATAATCTTTTAAAAACTCATACTGCACATCGTATCGACCTCCGATGGTTCTGTCGCTGGTACCAATATCGGTATATTTTTTTCGGATATTGTACAAACAATCGTAATAACTTAATACTTTAGTCAATAAATCTTTCTGAAGAAATGCGTTTGATTCGCTGGAGAGCGGTGCACTAAACCCCTCTACATCGTGACGATAATACCAAAGGAAATCCCAGTTATTTAAAAAATCAATCTTACATGCATTTTGTTCTTCCTGCTCATAGGCCTGCAATCCTTCTTTAGCCAACCCGCGTTTAGGAACTAAAGTAATTGTTTTAGCAGATCCTATTGAACGAATATCACTTAAATAACGCCAATAGTAATGGTTTGATCTACTATCTGTTTTTTCAAAATACAGGTAATAGTTATCACCATCCTGCGAAACAATGACAGCAGGTTCTATGGTATAATCTTCTGTTTTGTCCCAGTTCCAAAAGGATTCAACTATGTCGCCCATTTTGTATTGATCGTTTTTTGATAAACTAGCAGTGGCCGGAAGGGGTGTATACTTGTAATTTGGGTCGAGGTCAAAATCCGATAAAAAGTAAAAACCATTGTTATTATATGTTGCATAAAATTTATGTTCAGTTGCACTATTACCAAGTTCAATACTTGTAATAAATAATTTTATTGGGAGCTTTGTTGATGGGTCAGTATATATAAATGGATCGCCAATGTTTAGCGTAATGTTTTTACCCGGAACAATAATAGGGATTGGAATATTTACTGCTGCAACATTTGAAGTGTTGTTTGCAGTTGAGGTATTGTGTACAGTTGAAGAATTTGTTGAAGAATTAGTATTTGTTGTAGCAACTGTAGTTGGTGGAGTTGATTTG
>Ga0172375_10000824_pt1 | contig 50037 bp, 60 predicted proteins | sample LakKiv1m_FD_114537 | JGI IMG/M metagenome (GOLD analysis project Ga0172375, IMG submission 114537) | Freshwater microbial communities from Kabuno Bay, South-Kivu, Congo - kab_092012_11.1m | ecosystem: Environmental > Aquatic > Freshwater > Lake | place: Democratic Republic of the Congo... | reverse complement strand
TTTTGTTGTCACCATTGGTGAATCATAGCTTAGAGAATTTAGTCTCTGCGAAGTCGCCGTATCTTCGTTATATATTTTATAAAATAACTCAATTAGTTCTTTCGTGTTTAAAGTTCGAATAACCAGTCCCAATCTCGAAAACAGTCGGCTCAAATGGTCTTTTTTCGGTTCCAGACTAGCTTTAGCTTTTTCCAAAATGTAATCCTTGGAAAAAGGCAATTCTTTGGCCTCTTTTTTAGTAAACGCTGGCATTCCTTTTAAGGCTTGAGACTGGACGCTTTTTATTCCCAGTTCTAGCACCGAAAACGGTATGACCACATAAAAAGCTTTTGACAACACGTCATTTTTTTTAACCGTTTCTTCAATAAATTTTTTATAAAACCCTATCCTTTCTTTTAGCAGTGGGTTAGTTTGTTTTTCTTCAGCCTTTTTTAAATTATTTAAATAAAACGTCACGTCCTTGGTATTCGAATAAATTACTATTTGTATTGGAAAATTTAATGAATTTAATATTCCTCCATAAGAAAAAATCAGTGCCCCCTGTTCCCTTTCCGACAACAAATCGAAGTTGACCGATGAAATTTGAAGTATCGACACACACGACCCATCTTTCAGTAGCACCATTCCATCGACAATATCTTCGATTGGTAGATGTTCCTGAGTACTTCCTCGAATAGCAATTTTTAATGGATCGACTCCCATATGTATAATAATAACCTAAAACTTTGCCTTAATCTTAATTGGTTCGACTATCTGGCCATTCAGTTCAATATCAACTCTGTCAAAATTTAGTTTATCCTTTTCGGTAATTACCAAATATTTTCCATTAGCCAGTGGCGCTGTCGTTTTAAATTGTCCCAATGGATTGGTTTTCAAAACTCGGCTTGGATTACCTTTTTCGTCTTGAATTTCCACGATTGCCCCTTCCACAATTTTCCCAATATCATCAGTCACCATTCCTACCACCATGTTTGGTATATCTGGCTTGTCTGGCATTGGTATTTCTCCAAAGATTGCCTTGCCGGTAGCCCCCAGTTTTTCTGTCTGCAAATTTAAATCCGCTTTTTTATCTCTCCAATCCTCTTCTTTTGGTTCAGTCTTTTTCTTTTCTACAATTATTTCTTCTTTCTTATCTTCATTTTTAATTCGTAATTTGTCATTCGTAATTTGTTTATTTTCTTCTACCACTTCTTCCTTGTTTCCGATCTGAACAGTTGGTAACGATTCGATAAACTCCCTAACTCTGTTTCTGTCTTTTACTGGTACCTCAATTTCCTCTTCCTCGCTTGCCTCGATGTCCGCCACTGATTTACTACTCATCAAATTCACCCAATCTTTATCGGGCATTTTTTTATATGTATATATTGTCGGCGAGTATATAGATCTAAGAAACGCTATTAACCAGGTTTCCAATGGTCTGTCCTGAAAAGGGACGAAGGCGATCAGCAGACCTCCTGCACCGAACAACAACATTAATGGGTATTTTAGGAAAAATATCAATCCACTCGAGTTAATCAAAAAAGCAATTACAATTCCTGCCGCCGCTTTCAAAAACTGTTTTAGTGTCATATCTCCCACTAGTTTGAATTCGTATGATGAAATCTGCTGTGGGATGGCGTGTTGCTCCATTGTTAAATTCTACCTTAACTTATCTTTCTTATAAACCTTAAAGAAATTATCGGTTGATAATTTTGTCAATCATTTTTATCCAAAGTGCAGGGATTCCCAGTATAGTCAAAAAGTAAACAAAAACATAAATACCGCTCATCACTTTCGAAGTATAAACCAAATCAGGTATAAATTTACCCAAAGTAAACAAAATAAAAACAAGACTGCCAATTCCCAAGATTACTCCCAAAAACAATGACAGAGGCTTAATTGGTTTTAACTCCGGTTGTACTTTGAACAATTTATTCATAAGAGGATATATTCCAAAACAAGTTACCGCCAACACCAACGTCACTGAAATTGCAAATTCAATCATTCCGGTCCCCAAGCACTCAAGTCCACCCGAACACACCGGGTAAAATTTAAACGATACCAAGACCAAAACCGGATACAATAACGCCGATACCAAAATTGCCCAATAATTATTTGATGGTTTTGATAAATCAATATTCATACCCAAAGCTTATCATTATTATGGTTCGTTGCGTTATTATTTTTGTTAAATAAGTGATATATTCACTTATGTACGATAAAGGACCAAAGACAGCTGAAATACTTATTCAACAAGAAAAAATTTACCAATCGATAAAAGACCCAACAGCCCGACAAGTTATCCGTACTCAAATTCCAGCTCGACCTCTTCATTATAGACTACTTTCTGTACCCGAAAGTGGTGAAAATGCTGACGTCGTTACGTTGGCAGAAGTGGTTTCTCAAAATCCTGAAGAAGCTCTTAAGTGGATCTTTGGAATAATGACCGTCCCCCAAACTCCAACCCAAACAATTAACGCGCTAGGTGCCCTAAGTGGAATTAGTGAGTATTTGCTTAACTCAAACATATATCCTCTTAGTTATCGCAAAGAAACTGTTGCCGCCATCAATAAGGCCATTATTGGTTTTGCGTCAGAAAGACCCAAATCTAGCCCCTTACCACTTTCCGACAAGGGATTAAGCCTAAAAGTAAAAATGCTGTTTGAATTTGAAAAATGGAAAAAGTCAAATCCCGAAAAAGACCCAAGTTATTATGCGTATCAGATTAAAGATAGATATTTTGGTAAATTCACAGAAGATGATGTTGCCAGATATTCTGTTGAGGCGATGGTATCGATATTTAATGATCCCAAAGCAACCATTGACCTGAAAGCCGGACTTCTCTACAACTTTTATGTTTTTGCACCCAGCGAAATGTCTGATCATGAAAGAAAAAAATTTTTTGGAGAAAACGCCTCATTTTGGACCTCATGTAATGGTTCTTGGTTCTATCCGGAATTATTTAATGGCAAATCAAGTTCTATCCCGGATGGTGATCTTGAAGATTTGGTTGGACTGCGCCAAAGGGTTGCTGTACTTGAGCAACAACTTTCGGGAAGAAGTAGTAACGACTCTTCAAATGAAGCCCTATTGAGGTCGACACTAGAATCGCAACAAGAATTGCTTAAACAAATGGCTCAAAGCTTAGAGTCCGTAATTACTGCTGCCGAAGAGAGAATTAAGGTTTTTGAGGATCTTGGCGGAAATCCACTACATATTCTTAAAATAAACCCGTCTGAGTGGAATAACTCATCCCCCGACCAAAGGCAAAAAATTCTTAGAGCTGCTTTTGTAAAAACTGCCAACAAACACCATCCCGATCACGGTGACCAAAGTAATGCTGAGTTAATTGTCTACAAAACAGAAGCCTTCCAACGTTTGAATGGAGCAAACGAATACCTCAAAGATCATTTAAAAGATCAATTTTAGACCATAGTTAACATTCGTTGGGGTTCGTTGCGTTATAATTCCCTATCATGTCTCACCTTGTCATTGTTGATGGCCATGCTATAGCCCATCGTGCCTACCACTCTATTCCTCCGCTTTCTGTTAATGGTTCTCCGGTTAACGCCGTTTATGGTTTTTATTCCATGATTTTATCTGCCATCGATTCTCTTAATCCCGATTATTTAATTGTCTGTCTTGATTCTCCCGGTCCCAATTTTCGCAACGAAGAGTTTGTTGGTTATCGTGCCAAGCGTGCTCCGACTGATACTGATTTAATTTCTCAGTTACCCTTACTTCACACCACTCTTGAAACAGCCAGCATTCGTCACTTTTCGTTATCGGGATTTGAAGCCGACGATTTAATAGGTACGATCGCCAAAAAATCTTTACACAAAAAGAAAAAACTAAAAGTTACTATTATCACTGGTGACAAAGATTTAATGCAGTTGGTCAACGACAAAATAAGTCTTTTTGTTCCGATTCAAGGTCTTTCAGTTACAAAAATCTATGGGCCATTAGAAGTCAAAGAAAAATTAGGTGTCAAACCCGATCAAGTAATCGATCTCAAAGCTCTAATGGGGGACAGTTCCGACAATTATCCCGGCGTTGCCGGTATCGGTCCGGTTGCCGCCACAAAACTCCTCGAACAGTATTCGCATCTCGACAACATTTATTCTCATTTAAAAGAAATCAAACCGGCAGTTTCAGAAAAACTATATAAAGACCGCGACAATGCCTTTCTAAGCCAAAAATTAGCCACAATTGTTACCAACATTCCTTTAAAATTTAAACTTCGTGATGCCAAGTTAAAATCTTCTACTTATAACTCATTGGAAAAACTCTTTGTTGAATATAATTTCAAATCACTCCTCGCCCGTCTTCGTCGTCATCATCCCCAAAAATCAAAAATTAAAGTACAATCAACTCAAGCTAGTTTATTTTAATTATGCGTATTGCTCTTGTTCACGACTACATCAAAGAATTCGGCGGTGCCGAATCAGTCTTGGAAACCCTTTCTGATATCTATCCTGATGCCGATATCTATACTTCAATTTATTCACCTCAATTTCTTGGCCCACATCGGGCTAGACTCGAAAAAAAATGGGGTACTCGGGTCCACCAAAGTTTTTTTGGTTATATTCCCTTTGCCCACAAACTACTAAGCCCTTTTCGTTTTTTGTCACCAATTGCCTTTAAGGCTTTTGACTTTCGGGCTTATGACTTAATTGTCACCTCAGCTACTGGTGCCTTTTTCCCCAATTCTCTAAATAAGAAATCGGCAAAGTTAGTCTGTTATTGCCACACCCCGCCTCGATATCTATATAATCTTGCCACTGCTCGATCTCTTGATTCCTGGTTCTACAAATTAGTAAATATTCCACTTCAAATCACCCTTCACTTTTATCGATTATTTGATTTTAAGTTTGCCCAAAACGTCGATCAATTTATTGCCAACTCACACACCACCGCCGTCCGTATTCAAAAATTCTATCGCCGTGATTCAGTCGTCATCAATCCTCCCGTCGAAACAGGTGTTTTACCTGCCCTGTCAAGGGAAGGTGGTCCCGCAACGGCGGGACCGGAAGGGTTTTACCTTACAGGTGGTCGTCTCACCCTTGCCAAACGCTATGATATTGCCATCTTAGCCTGCAACAAATTAAAATTCCCCCTAAAAATATTTGGCCGCGGTTTTGCTGGTTATTTAGAAGAACTTAAAAAAATAGCTGGCCCGACTATTGAATTTATTGGTGAAATAACCCAAGACAAAAAAACCAAATTACTTTCCGAGGCCAAAGCCTTTATTTTTTGTTCCGACAATGAAGATTTTGGTATCGCCCCTGTTGAGGCGATGGCTGTCGGCACTCCGGTTGTCGCTTACAAAAGCGGGGGAGTTACCGAAACAGTTGTTGATGGCAAAACCGGTATATTTTTTGACGAACTTACAGCCCCATCCTGTTCCGCCGCCATTCAAAAACTTAACAGCACCACAATAAATCGTTCCGCTTGCATCTCCCAAGCCAAAAAGTTTTCCAAAGAAGTTTTTGTTTACAAAATCAAAGAGTTCGTTTAATTTATTTTTCTGAGCTCCAATTCCTGTCTTTGTGCCCTTTTGAGCCATGGTGGTTCAACTTCATCTGAAAAACTGACCTGAAGTAGTCTCCAATCTGATCTACTATATTTTCTTGCTTCTGGAAGATGTGCCCCACAATGCATTATTTGAACTTCGTACAACTTTTTGCCCTCGTGTTTACCTTTTAGAAGCCCTGTGGGTTTGTCGTCGCACTCAGGAACAATGCATTTTAGAGTTGATTCAGTTGGCAGTCTCTGCATACATCAAAGTATATCATTTACTAGAGTTTATTTCAATTCTCCAATCCATCTCTCTCCATCCATTCCCGCCTCAGCCCCATTGCCTGCCGCAATGATGGCTTGTCTATATACATCATCAACGCAATCACCTGCCGCAAAAACACCTTCGCAGGTAGTCATTGACGGATATCTTTCGTTAACTCTGGTCACGATATGACCCGTCTCTTTTAACTTCACCAGTTCTTTTACAAAGCCTGTTGCCGGATCGTGGCCAACTGCTACAAACAACCCGTCTAATGGCAAAACTTTCTCTTCCCCAGTTTTATTGTTTTTTACTTTTAGACTTTCGACTTTCGATTTTCCGACTATTTCGACCACTTCACTATTCCACACAAACTCAATTTTTTCGTCTAATTTTATCTTTTCTTTTATATATTCCTGCGCCCTTAGCTCATCTCGTCTGTGTATTAAATAAACTTTTGATGCAAATTTGGACAAGAACATTGCATCTTCGCAAGCAACATCACCCCCACCCACCACCGCCACCGTTTTGTCTTTAAAAAACATTCCATCACAAGTGGCGCATGCCGACACTCCTTTTCCTATCAATTCTTTTTCATTAGGTAAATTTAGCCATCTGGCCTTTGCCCCCGTCGCCACTATTACCGCTCTTGTCTCAAGTATCCCTTCTCCTCCCAGCTCAACTTTAAAAACTTTATCAACTTTATAAACTTTATTAACTATCCCTTGTCTTATCTCTACCCCTAGATTTCTGACTTGTTCCTGCATGTCCATCATTAGTTTAAAACCTCCAATTCCTTTAGGAAATCCCGGATAGTTTTCCACTACAGTTGTGATTGTCAGTTGTCCTCCCGGCTGATCACCGTTTATGACAATCGTCTTTAAATTTGCCCTGACATTATATATTGCCGCCGTCAACCCGGCAGGACCACTGCCGATAATTACTGTATCAAATGTTTGATCTGTCATAAGCTTATTATACTTGATACTTAATACTAAATACTTGATACTAATTATATGAAACCTCGCTCTCACAAAGTTCTCAGTTTTATTTATACCGTCACTCGCGACAAATCGCACTTCTTTTTTTGGATGTTTCTTCGTTTTATTTCAGCCATCTTTCCCCTAATCACTATTTATCAGTTTTCTCATATCATCAAACTAATTGAAACTAAGCAGTCCACCTCATTGATTCTCCAGTCAATTATTTACATCTTTATTATTCGGATTATCGACAATGTTCTTAGACTCAAATCAGTTACTCGTCTCGAACATGAAATTGCCAACATTTCTTTCGATATTCACAATTTCTTTTTAAAATCTCTCAAAACTGAAACCAAAGAAGATCGTCATTCTGCTGTTCAGGCAGTTCGTAATTTTGCCGACGCTTCGTCTGTTACCTTAAATTTAATTAAACAACCCGGTATCGACAGCTTAGTCTCATTTTTATTTATCCCTGTGATTTTATATGCCCTTGATTTTCACACTTTCGTTCTCACAGTTGCCTATATCATCATATATTTTTTTGTCGATTATTACACCACTCAACACTATGCCTATCTTAAGGATATTTTAAATTATAAGACCGAAACCTATTTTGCCAAACTCCAGGAAAGTGACGATTTTGAACTTGAACAAAAGTCATGGACTCGCCATTTCAATCGTTTAGCTCATTGGGGTTTTACTGAATGGTCATTGCTCCAAAACCTCTCGGTCTTTTTTTATGCTGTTATTTTTATTTATTTAGTGGCTTTGACTACCAACGGCCAAAGGCAACTTTCTGATGTTGTTTTAGTTATGGGTTATGTTACTCAAACCCAAGTCTTTCTTAATTCATTTTCTAGCATTCACGACAGTTTGACTGATATGTTGGTTGGTCTCGAACGTCTTGCCAAAAATCAATCAGTCTCTGTCATCGCCCTCGACGACCTTATCTAAGTCTCTTTTGACTTTTTACTTTTTACTTTATAAACTTTACGAACTTTTAACTTTATAAACTAAAGTATGCCCGAACTCCCCGAAGTCGAAGTTGTCCGTCTATTTTTGGAAGACAAACTACTTCATCATACAATTACTAAGATTGATATCCTCAATTCAAAATCATTTATCGGCGATCCGAGCCAAGTTGTTGGACAAAAAATCGTTAAGTTTTCCCGTATCGGCAAACAACTTTCAATTCATCTGGAAAATAAATTAATACTTTTAGTTCATCTCAAAATGACTGGTCAGTTGATTCTTGGCGACACCATGCTCGGCCATCCCACAAAGTTCGATAAATATCCCAACAAATCCACTCGATTGATTTTTCACCTTTCCCCGTCGTCATTGCAAGGAGCCTCGGCGACGAAGCAATCTGTTTTATTTTTTAACGACCAACGCAAATTCGGTTGGGTACAGATCTTTGATAAAGATTCACTAAAAAATTTTCAAAAAAACTTAGGTTACGATGTTCTCGATAAAAAATTCACACCCGATTATTTATTTTCACAATTACAGCGTTCTTCTCGTGCCGTCAAATTAGTTTTACTCGACCAACACTTTTTCGCTGGTATCGGCAATATTTACGCCAACGATGCACTTTTTTTATCAAAAATTCATCCCTCGATTTCTGCTAACAAAATAATCATATCTCAATCAAAAAAAATTTATCAAAATCTAATTGATATTATGCAGCAGTCTATCGTTGCCGGTGGTTCCACCATGAAGGACAACAAATATGTTCGTCCCGACGGCACCTTCGGTAGCAACCAGTTCCTCTTTCGCGTCTACAGTCGGGCTGGGGAATCTTGTCTTATTTGTCAAACAAAGATAAAACGAATTGTTATCGGTGGCCGCGGCACTTTCTTTTGTCCCAAATGCCAGCCCGCCTGACAGCATAGCTGTTTGTAATAATATATTTCTTTTCTCGTATTACTAATTAGCAAATGTTAATTATTGTTAAAATTTATGAAATCGCCAAAAGTTCTCGCTTTCGTCCTCGCCACTAGTTTAATTTTTCCCGTGGCTTCAATGGCCGTCGAGTCAACTACTGTCACTCCCTCTCCCAAACCACACCGCGAAATTCGTGAATTAAAAAAAGAAACTCGCCAAACTCTCAAAGCCACTGCGACCCAGACCAAGCTTGAGCGCAATCGCTCGTACCTTTTGACCAATCAGAATGGTATGTACAAAAGCTTTACCGTTCGAGGTACTGCTCTTCAAAAATATCAGAGTATGATCAGCGAACGAATTACCAAAAAATTAGTTAAACTTCCCGGCAATCAAACATTACTTAATGCGCAAGCAGCTTTGGCCGGAAATGATCTCAAGTTACTCTGGGATAATTATAGTAAAAATTTGGCCGCTTATAGCGTGACTATTGCTACTATCAACACTTCAGATCCAACAGTAATCAAAAAAGAATTAAAGACTGAAGCCAAAAAAGTCAATGATGACCTCAAAGCAATTCGTAAGTTCTTAGTCGATCAATTACGATTGGTTGTCAAAGCCAAATAATTGTTTCCTTTTTACCAATCACCCCGCTACGGCGGGGTTTTTTGGTATTATTAATTTATGAATGCCAAAATTATTTCTCTCTCTTTTGTTTTAGTTACCGCCCTTACTTTATCCGCCTGCACCATCAAAGATCAGCTCAAGACAAAAGTCTTAGACAAAGTTGATCAAAAAGTTCAACAAGAAAAAGCCGAGAACGTCGACGACCAGCTCTTAAATGAGATGCAAAAAGATGATAGTCTCAATATCGACTCGGAGTTCAGCCGACTTGATCAAGAACTAAAATAAACTCCAAATAAATATTTCGGCAATTGTTACCACCGTCAGGGTTAGTAGAGTTATACCCCAAATTTGCTTATTGGTTTTTCGATAATTGTCACCTATTTTACTTATCAACCAAGTCGACATCCCCATCAAGAGCATTCCTAAAGTTAGCCATATATAAGGAAAATCTTCAATCAACAATTCCTTACCCACTTCGCCATATTCACTAATTAAACTCAGTGGCTCATATTCTTTTACAAACATAATAATCATTGCTACTGACGCTGCCATCAATACCATTGCCGACCCCCACGCCACTCTCTGGCCTTTATCAATCATTTGAAACTGCCACTTTGGTTTCATTTTAACCTTACCATCCTTAATTTGTTTCAATATGTCTTTTTTCATAATATTTGTTTTAGTTTAGTCTTGGCTCTATTTAATAATACTCCCACATTTGAGGTGTTAGTTCGTAGGATATCCGCGATTTCGTCATAACTTTTATCTTCAAAAAAATACAAAAGCACCACCTCCTTATATTTCAAGTTCAACTTTTCCACAGCCGTTATCATCATTTTTTTATTTTCTTTTTCAATCTCTAATTCTTCTATTAACTTTTCATTTGACATCAAGGTTTCTTCTTGTTCGTCAACATTTAAACTAATTGGTTTTTTCTTTCGAAAATAATCGATGCAAATATTGTGAGCAATTCGGTATAGCCAGCTGCCAAATTTCTTTTTGGTGTCAAATCCTTGGATATTCTCATAAGCCTTAACAAAGGTGTCTTGTACCAAATCTTCCACTTCTTCAAACGATTGATTGGTTACTCGTTTTATATATCGACCCATCGCCTTCTCGTATCTATTTACGATTTCACCATATTCACCGCCCTGGCCTTCCTGCACCAATCTAATTATTTCTTCATCTGTCGCGAGTCCACTTAATTTTTGGTTTTTTGATTTTCTCATCTTTTTCAGCATTAGGTTTATTCTCTAATGTCGCCATCCCATCTTTAGGGTCTTTTGATAGTTTCAACCCAGGTCTTGCAAAAACTTCACCAGTATTTTGTATTTCCATATCAGATTATATCACTATTTAACTAATCCTATTGGTGCGTACCAGGTAAATGGTTTTTTGCATACCGGACAGGTGGTCGGGGGAGTTGTTCCTTTGTAAATATTCCCGCAGTTTACACATTTCCACTCTAATTCAATTCCTGGGTCAAATAATTTTTTATTATCTAAATTTGTTGAGATAATAATATATCTTTCTTCGTGTTTTTCTTCAACAAATTTTAAGTTGCCAAACAGTCTTACCGCCTCAGCATTTCCGTCTTCTTTGGCTTGAGTTTCAAAATCAGGGTACATTGTTGTCCACTCATATTTTTCACCTTCAGCTGCCATTTTTAAGTTGTCAGTCGTTTTGGCAAATGGTGCAATCCCCAAGTCCCCGGTTATTTTGACTGGCTCGGTAATCAATTCAAACAATTCTTCAGCATGTGCTCTTTCATTGTCAGCCGTTTCTTCAAAAACTCTGGCAATCCATTCTTGGCCTTCTTTTCGGGCAATTTTCGCAAAAGTTGTATACTTGTTTCGTGCCTGTGATTCCCCAGCAAATGCTTTTAGAAGATTTTTTTGAGTTTTATTCATAACTAATTTTACCACCAACCGCCTCTTCTACACTTGTAGTATAATTTTCACATGAATTGCGACAATCATTGTAATGCCAAATGCAAAATGCTCGGAGGTCTCGAACAAAAGATCATGGATGCTTTGTGGTCAAGCGACACTCCCTTAAAACCGGCAGATATTGTTGACAAGATGTCCGGCTCACATGCTTATACCAGCGTTACTACTGTCCTCAAACGTATGGCCGACAAAAAGATTGTCGAGCGAAAACAAAAAGGGAACGTCTTTTACTACCAAGCCATCGACACCAAAAAAGATTTTGCCTGCAATTGTCTTGACGATCTCTTTACCCGACTCTTTGAAGCCTACGGTGAAGAAGTTGTCACTTCATTTAAACGCGTCACCCGTCAACAAAAATATACGATATAACATTATAAGGAAGTTATTTTTTCCGATTTAATATTTCTTTACCCTTTGGCGTATTCTTTGATATTATCCCGAGCTCAATTTGTTAATTAATTCTATTTTATTCATACTTCAATATTTTGGATACTTTTCTCCCTTCAATGTTGTTTCAATATATTTTTCCGGGTCAAATTCTATTCCCCAAATTTCTTTTAATACTATTTTTGCAATATATGCATTTCCCAACTGATTCGGATGACCAGGGTCCGTATCAAATCCACGATCTTTATATTCATCAGTAATTAGAGTATAAAACTTATCTAAATCACATTTATTATACTCAGAATACATGTCAAATATTTTTTGATTTTCTTTTGTTTTTATCTCCATTGTAGCTTTTCTGTAACATTCATACTCATCATTTCTTTCAGTTCTTTTTTCGGCTAAGCTGGTCGCCCAAAAAACTTCAATTTTATTTTCTTCCAATTCTTTTAAAATATTTTCAATATTTTCCTTGGATTTCTCGACTGATATTCCCAGTGTAGGATCATTTCCGCCCATCAAACTTATCACCACATCTGGCTTTACTGCTTTTATTTCATCAATCTTTCCCAGAATATCTTGTGTCGTGCTACCATCAAAACCAAAGTTAAAACACCTAATTCCCCACGAGCTAGTTCGATAATCTGGAAACTCATCACACAATTTATCTTTCAACACATACTCAACAATTTCTCGCCAATTTGGGTGAATCCATTCACAGCTGGTAAGCGAGTCTCCCACGAACGCAATCCAATATTTCCCATTATTTATCAGCGCCTCTTTAATCTTATCCATGTCTGATTTTACCATTGACATTCCCTCTTAAAGTACTACACTCGTAGTATTATGTCTAAGATTATAAAAACCAGCATATATTCTGTCTTCGGTACCCATTGCCACGCTTGCGAGATTCTTATCGAAAAAGAAATTAAGTCCATGCCTGGAATCAAATCCGTCGAGGCTTCTGTTGCCAATCAAAATGTCACCATTACTGGTAAAAATATCCCCGATATCTCCAAATTAAATAGTATTTTTAAGGAATCAGGATACAGTTTTGCCCCCTACTTGTCAAAGGAGGGGGTTGGGGGAGGATTGGGGTTTAAACCCGATATCTTCACCTCTCTTTTAATTGTCATGGGCATTTTAGGCTTCTTTTATCTTCTCAACAAACTTGGTTTCATCTCTTCTTTTTCGGTCAATTCTGATTCCTTCTATCCTGCTTTTTTTGTTTTTGGTCTAATCGCCGGTCTTTCCACTTGTGCCGCCCTAGTTGGTGGAATTATTTTATCCTTAAGCCAACAATGGCAGTCACTCTATTCCCAAAACGATTCTACCTTCACCCGTCTTCATCCTACTCTTATTTTCAACTTAGGTCGTCTGACTTTTTTCACTCTCTTTGGTGGAACCCTCGGTTACTTTGGTAGTTTTTTTCGATTATCACTAACTACCGGTGCAATTGTCACAATTATAGTTTCACTCATTATGTTAGTCCTGTCTCTTCAAATGCTTAATGTCAAATGGGCCAATTTTATTTCTTTCGCTCTGCCTAAATCAATTACTGGTAGCCTGGCTGATGAATCCAAATTTAAAGGCCGTTTCATGCCTTTTGTTATGGGTGGATTAACTTTTTTCTTACCTTGTGGATTTACTCTGACTTCTCAATCTTTAGCCTTAGCTTCGGGCAGTATCATCAATGGTGGACTAATAATGTTTTCATTTGCCCTAGGCACCTTTATTCCTTTATTATTAATCGGTTATAGCAGCGTCTCGACTTCCAAAAATCCTCGCACTTCAGCCTATTTTTCACAAGTCGCCGGCATATTAGTTTTACTTTTTTCCCTTTATAATATTTCTGCCCAACTTACTGTTCTTGGCTTTTCTTTTTCTCCTGGTGCATCAGCGAACAATAGTACTAGTGTTCAATTAACTGGAGATAAACAAATAATCAAAATGGACGCCTCTACTTCTGGCTATGTTCCAAACAATTTCACCATCAAGGCAGGACTACCCACCCGTTGGGAAATAACCGACAAGGGGACTGGTGGCTGCACCAACGCTGTTATTGCCCGCTCCCTTTTTGACGGTCCGATTAATTTGGTTCCCGGCACTACCTCAATCAAAGAATTTACTGCTCCCACCACTCCCGGCACCTATCGTTTTTCTTGTTGGATGGGTATGATCAGCGGCTCCATTGAAGTGGTAAACTAACCCATGTCAGAAACTATCAAATATGAAGGTTCAATTATCCGAGTTGTAAGTAAATTGTCTCCAAGTGGAAAAGAATTAGAAGTAGCCACTCGGCCACCAGGCACTCGAATAATTATTCACAACTTAGTTGAAAATAAGATTCTCTTAACTCACGAAATCAGATTAGATATTGGTGAAGATTATCGGCTTCCTGGCGGAAAAGTCCGCGATACAAATAATGAGTGGGATATAATTTCGAAAGATTCAAATTTAAATGATTTTATAATCGAAGCTGGTGCCAAAGAGTCGCGAGAAGAATGTGGTTATGAATTAAATAATCCAGTAATATTCACCACCTCAACCAGCGGTGGTCCTACAGTAAAATGGGATTTATATTATATTGTCGCCACCGATTTTGCAGATTTAGGTCACCAGGAGTTGGAAGTAGATGAACAAATTACCACCAAATGGTACTCAGTCGATGAGGTGAAGGAAATGTGTTTAACTGTCAAATTGCAGGAAGGCCGTTCTGTAGCCGCATTACTTCAATACCTCCATTCGATTGGCAAAATCTAACCCTTTACATTATCTGAATAAACTACTACACTCGTAGTAATGACTGACACCAAAATTGAAAAACTCAACATTTCCGGCATGCACTGTGCCTCGTGTGCCCTACTTATCAAAAAATCTTTAGAGACTGTTCCTGGGGTAGAGGAGGCTTCAGTCAATTACGCCACCAAAAAAGCCATTGTCAAATATGACTCAGATAAATCAACTTTAGACAATCTAAAATCCGCTGTTTCTGCAGCCGGTTATTCAGTCTCCGAGACTGTTGCCTCTGATTCGGTTGATGCCCGGGTTTGGAAGCACAAATTTATCTTATCTTTTGTCTTAACTTTACCACTCTTTGTTTCCATGGTTTATCCATTGCCTTACATATATATATTGGCCATTGTTTTAACCTCTCTCAATCTTATTTTTGTCGGCCGCTCTTTTTACCAAGGATTATTCACCGCTCTTCGGGTGGGCACCTTTACTATGGATAGTCTTATTGCCATAGGTACTGCCTCTGCTTTTTTATTTAGCCTTACTATGGGTACATTTCATTATTTTGAGGTGGCCTCATCTCTAATTACTTTTGTTACTATGGGAAAATGGCTCGAATCTCTTGCCAAAGCCAAAACATCAGGTGCTGTCGCCAAACTTATCGATTTGTCACCCAAATTTGTTCATTTAAAATCAGGTCAAGATGTAGCCCTTGAATCAGTCAAAGATGGTGATGTTCTAATCGTCAAACCCGGTGAAGTTGTACCCCTTGATGGCATAGTTACCTCTGGTGATTCATCAATCGATCAAGCCGCTCTTACCGGAGAAAACTTTCCTGTCGACAAGGTAAAAGGCGACAAAGTTTTTGCCGGCACCCAAAATTTAACTGGTTCTTTTGAACTAAAAGTTATCGGCACCAGTCAAAATACTGTATTATCTCGCATCGTCAAACTGGTTGACGAAGCTCAATCAAATCGTTCACCATTACAGGATCTTGCCGACAAAATTTCTGCCTATTTTGTCCCCGCTGTTCTAATTATTTCTTTAATTACCTTAATTGTTTGGAAATTTATATTAGGTGAGTCTTGGGAGATGTCGCTCAACTACTTTCTGGCTGTTATTGTTATCGCTTGCCCTTGTGCTCTTGGTCTCGCCACCCCCACCGTTATTATGGTGGCCACAGGTCTTGCCGCCAAATTTGGTCTGCTTGTCAAAGGTGGGGACTATCTCCAAAAAGCCGCTGAAATCAAGACAATATTATTTGACAAGACAGGGACTCTCACTCAAAACCGCGTTCAAATTACTTCCTTTATTAACAAGTCAAAATTGCCCGATGCAGATATCTTAAACATTGCCTATTCAATGGAGATAAAATCAGAGCACCCCATAGCTAAAGCTATTGTCAACTTTGTCAAAAACCCCAAATTGATTAAGCTCAAGAGCTTCAAGTCAATTACCGGTTCTGGCGTTGTTGCTGACGATTATTTTTTAGGTAAGGACAAACAAGGCCTGGTGCTCAAAAAGAAAAATATTGTGTTGGCAATATTTACCTTCAGAGATTCGCTTCGCCCCGACGCTCTCTCTTTGGTAACCAATCTACTTAAGCAAAAAATAAACGTTTATCTTGTTTCTGGTGACAATGCCAAGAATGCTGCTTTTATTGCCTCCGAGTTAAATATCCCTATAGCCAACGTCTTTTCTGACGTTCTACCTCACGAGAAAGTCGATGTGGTCAAGAAATTGCAGCAAAATTCATTAGTTTCTTTTGTAGGAGATGGCATCAACGATTCACCCTCTTTGGCTCAATCAGATGTCGGTATTGCCATGGGTGGGGGGACTGATATTGCCATTGAGTCGGGCGATGTTGTTGTAATGAACAATAAATTATCGTCTATTCTTACTCTCCGCGAACTTAGTCAAAAGGCAATTTCTAAAATCAATCAAAACTTTATTTATGCTCTTATTTACAATTTAGTTTTAATCCCCGTTGCCGCCGGTGTCTTATCACCTTGGGGTCTAACCCTTCGTCCCGAGTTTGCCGCCCTGGCAATGTCGTTATCATCAGTCAGCGTTGTTCTAAATTCACTCTCTCTCAATTTATTTCAGCCAAAAGTCAGTTAATTATTTATAATCACTATATGATGAACTATTATGGCTACGGTATGCACCCGGGATTTGGTTTTAGTGGTTTCTTTGATCTTTTCTGGTTCGTTCTCATTCTCTGGTTATTTGTCGCCATTTTTCGCCGTCTTTTCAATCATCTTCCCCCAAAAGATTCTGGCTTAGATAATGTCCCTCTTGAAATTCTCAAAAAACGTTATGCCCAAGGTGATATCACCAAGAAAGAATTTTTGGAAATGAAAAAAGACATTTCCTAAAAACATACTGAAGATGGATACTTAAGCCAATCTCCTTCCCAAGTTGTTATGATTGCAAATTGACCTAAAAGCACAAATCCCTCTATTTTTTGTTTTTTCGTCTGGAGATAGTTTTCTAATTTCCTCACTAGTCAATGCTCCACTACACATTCCGCCAACCATTATTGTATTGTAAGGGGAAATTTTCCTACAATTTACAATTATTCGAGTTTTCTCAGCTCCATTCATATCACCCCGATTATATCAGTCCGGATCACAAAACGTACACGAGACTGGTACTGGGATACCAGTCTCGTTAAAAAAATTAGTTATCGTGATTCCATTTTATTACCCAAAAGGCAATTCCTATCAGTGCCACTGCTGATATTGCCCAAATTTGAGTTAATGAGTAGTGGCTAGTTAATACTGCCGACACTGACAACCCTACGACTGCCCCAATCGATCCAGCAGCCGACTTTAAAGAGTTTTTGGATGCTCTGGTTTTGTTTTGTACCCTGCGATTGAAGTAGGTCCACAGCACCGGATTAATCATTCCTCTTCCTATTTCATGTAAGAGAAACGCCAACACCACCAAGACGGGTACTGTTAGCAGATATTGAGGCCAAAACATTGGTACTCCGATTCCGGCTACTATTATCGCCAAGATTTTTGAAGATGGAACTGTCTTATCAGCCAATCTAGAACCAAAAGCTGTAAATAAGGCGATTCCAATCCACATTGCCCCCATCCATTCCTGTCGGACATTTGCCGCTACCAGTACTCGTTGCCAATACATATTAAACGGCATCATGCAGGCAGACATTATTCCCACGAGTACAAACACTTTTCGAGTGGGTATATCTCCCCAAGCCTCTTTGGTAATTGTCCACAGATTTAAATCAGCATCTGAAAACACATGTGCTCTGGTCTCGTCTTTGTAGTTTCTAAACATAAACCATATCATAAAACACGCAGACATTGTTGATACGCCAGCAAAAAACCAAGGCCATTGTAGTCCATATTTTGCTCCTATCCAGCCACCTACTAATGCAGTCGGAATCGTCGCCAATCGTGCCCAAAAGCCTTCACGCGATTGTGCTCTCAAGACCGCCTTTTCGCTGACTAGATTTTTCAACCAACTTTCAAGCGCTTCCGATATCAAAGCTGCTCCCACCCCAGACATAGCTTCAGCTACGGCGCAGACTACAAAAGTTTTGGCAAAACCATATACAAACAGCCCCATTCCCCACATAAATATTCCCCACAAGTATACTTTTTTTTGCCCAACTCTATCGCCAAGGTTTCCGGTTATTGGGTCAAGTAATGTTTTAACCGACATAAACACAATGTTGACGCCTACAAACTCCCACTCATTTAATCCAATGCTTACCAAGAACAACCCATATGTGGCAAAAAACCAAGCTCCTCCGATTTCCTCTAGACATTTCGCTATTACGTATAAATTTTCTAATTTCTTTTCCATATTCATTCTCCTTTTCAAATTTTTAATGTCCCGACTCAAATTAACCTTGGTTCCCAGACCGAGGCGATCTTATGTCGATAAGATTCTGAGTCGGACAAAACTCCGAAAAGGGGATGAAATTTTTATGTCACAAAAAAGCCTCCGATCTCGGAGGCTTATCTGACTTGAAATTTTATTTCAGCAAAAACCTCCTATTCTACCGTATGAAATAACTGATTCACAGTTAAAACGGCCGAGTTTATCAGCCAAGGTAGCAATAGTGTTTTGCATTCGAAATTTCATACAAGGAAAATATATCACATTATAGGACTTGTGTAAATAACTCAAAAAAAACTTCCGCATTCGTAGAGAGTTTTTCAAAAAACAATACTTTATTTCAACGCCGCGTCAACATCAGCCTGCATATCGGTAAAGTTATATGCTCCGGCAAAGTTCTTGGTATTTACAAAAAAGCTTGGCGTTCCATTAAATCCAAACTTTTGGGCTATGGCCATATCTGATGTTAATCGACTATCATATTTCCCACTGTCAAGACAACTTTTCATAAATCTAGAATCAACTGCACTCTTCAAAAATTCAGCCACCGCTCCTGATTGAGTCTTGTCATTCTTTACTGTGGTGTTTAATAAAGTATACCCGGCTTCGCTCATTAACAAATCCGATGCCTCCCAATATTTTCCTTTCTCATTGGCGCAATACAAAGCCTTGGTGGCCATTTCGCCGTTTCCGTGTCCATTGGCATATATCCACACCATGGCTGCTTTACCGGCATCAACCAATTTTTTCATTTCTGGTACTGGAGCTACATAAGTGCCTCCATCAGCTTTTAATATAAACTGAGTACCGACCTGTTTGTTCAATGGCCCATTTTTCCCACCAGCCACATGGCAATAAGGACAGCTCGGATCCGAAAATTCTACAAAAATCAATTTACTGTCTTTATTCCCAAAAGTAATATTTCCGTTTCCAAACAAACCCTTCAATTGTTCAATTGTAACTGTTGGTGCTGTTGGCTGGGCGGCTTGTTGTTGACCGGCCGGTTGTGCCGTGGCGGTGGTTACAGCTTTTTCCAAATTTGCCACCTTTCCATACATGTAGCCCCCAAATCCAATTGCTGCCATTAGCATTAAACCTACAAACAAAATTCCACTTTGACTGACTTCGATTGTTTTATTATTTTCCGACATAGTACTACTGTATCTACGAACTGCGTTTTTGTCAATCCTTAATTACTACAGCTGTAGTTATTTAAAAACATTTGTTAAAATAATTAATGTTATTCGTCACTAGCGCTTACGCTCAATGCCCTATTTGCATAGTTACTGTTGGTGGGGGAATGATTTTTGCCAAGAAACTCGGAGTTGATGATCTATTAGTTTCTATTTGGATTTCTGCTCTTAACACTGCCATCGCCTTTTATTTGGCCCCAAAAATAAAATATAAATTACTCAATAATCCCTGGATATTATCTGTCTTGTTTTTAGCCACCACCCTCATTTATTTTCAAACTAGTGGTCAGCTAAATCATTCAAACAATAAGCTTTTAGGAATAGACAAAATAATTTTTGGACAAGTCTTGGGGATGCTAGTCATGTTCAAAGGCAATTTAATTTATGGTTTTACCAAATTCAAAAACGGTGGCAAGGCTCTTTTTCCCTATTCCAAGGTTGTTTTTCCCGTTGGCCTAGTTCTCCTCACCACTCTTATCTTCAAGTTGGTTTTTCGTTTGTAAGATATCAGTTTCTGGTTTTAAATTTTCTGGCAGTATTCCTCTTTTAAGCAACGCTCTTCTAGTTTCAAGACTGTTTTCATACACTTCCTGATTTAGTTTTGGCTTGCCTACTAAATTCTTTTCTTTGATGTTGTGGTCGGTCATCGCCAGCGCAAAATCTTTTGCTTTCAGCTCCAAAAAGCTGTCAAAATCTGCCAATGCTCTATCTTTAGGAATTTTTCTTTTCTTTTTTAAAGTTGAAATTCCAGTCCCTCCATACAATCCTCGAATATGCTTATCTTTAAAGTCAGCAAAATCTCGGGAATACTTTATTCCTCTTTTATATACTGTTCCCTCAATTTTTCTTTCGGTTTCTTTTAGTCTTTCTCGAGCTTCAATTCTTTTAATTATTTTTTCTCTTTCCTCATTTATTTCTTGTTTCCGTGTTTGAACTGCAAAATATGTTTGTGCTTTGGCAATTTGAGGTTTCCGACTGTCCCCATTTTGCGCAATTAAATAACATGCATAACGAGTTAGCATATAATCTTTAGTACTTCTTTGTTTACCCAATCCCAAATCGACCATTTTGTCGGCGTCGACAAAATGCCCCATAATATCTACACCACTCGAAATACATGCTGTTTTAGCTTTTTTAATTACATCTTCAAATTTTCTCCATTCTTTATATCCCAATGCCTTCATCAAATCTCTCGCCGACCAATATTCCAAATTATTTTTTATTTTTTTAATTTCTTCCAAATCAGTTGTTATCTTTGCTATTACACTATTCATTATCTAATGATAACCCGAATAAATACCGAAAGTCAAACCAATCGCTATTCTGTGTCGGTGTGGTACATTATGCCAAATGGTCAATAGACAAAAGAAAGAACTTTCTATACTCGAATTTCAGACCAAAACTCGGGATAAGACACTTACTCCTGCCGAGCTTTTAGCTAAATTTGATCAATGCACCATTCAAGATTCATGGGCCAGTCGACCTCTTCCTCAAATTCGCGAAGCGATTCAACTACTTAACCCACGGTTTACCTCCGCAGACCTTGGCCGACTGATTGCCATTGGTTTACGTACCAGAGCAAATTGTCCTTCCGAGTACCTTATTGAAGCTAATCAAATCAATTTTGAATTGTCGAAAATAATTTCTGCCAGAGGTTTAGAGGTTGCCGGAATCCAACTCCGTTCAGTCAATAAAGCCACTAGATCTTTTCGACCCTAATCAATCTCCACAATTTCCATGTCAATATTTTTACATTTCTCAAATAATCCATGAAAATATTATATTTTATAAATCCCTCTTGTCAAAGAGGGATTTAGGGAGATTGAATTGTTATAATATTCTATGTCCCAAAATACCGACATTCAAAAATTTTTAGATAAAGTTAAAACTGCTGAATCCGGCCACGAGATGGATCTCGCCTCTGGTGAAGATCTTAGTATGGCTGTCATGAATCTCATCGCTATTGAAGAACATATGTTTTTTAATGCCAATAAGACTGGCAAAACCAAATATTTTGAATTACTCTCCGAGGCTCGTGAAATGCGTAAATCCTTAATGAAAATGTTAATCCCCAAATACGAGGGCGAGGTTTGGTGCACCAGCAAACATTTATTATCCGCCAGTATGCGCGTCATGGAAGTTGGTACCAAATATCAAACCAAAGGGGATACCAAGACTGCCTACGACTTGTTCAAAAAATCCTACGACCTTTACAATCTTTTCTGGGCCATCAATCTTGGCATGACCGACAAAAAAGCCGTCCCGGTATCAGCACTCGAAAAACCACTCGAACTCAAGAAAAACGACATGCTTGGCAAACTTAGTAGTACCATTGGCAAAATTCTCGATTGTTGTCGGGAATAGAATTAGCAACAATCATCAACTTTTGGCTGGTTTGAACTTGTCAAATATCCAAAACGATTTCTTTTTTCCGGAACTACCGCTATCTCACGTACATTTTTTATTTGAACAACTTGTTGCGTCCCGTCTGGTAATATTCTTTCTATTTCAATGATTGTTCCTGGTTTTACTTTTATCGTCTTAATTATTTCGTCCATTTTTATCTTCCTATTATCTTATCTAATCCTATTCGATTTAGTATGGTTACTTTTCGATTTTTGTTATCAATCAGCTTCATTTTTTCCAGTTTTAACATTTGTAAAGTCACCGTCTCTCGGGTCAATCCTGTTAAACTGGCAATCATTTTATGAGTTAACGCAAAGTCCGCCTTACCATCAATTACTCCGGTGATAATCATCGCTACCTTGGCTATTGAATTCCCTGCTAGCATTTTCCCAGTATTTTCTACCAAATTCAAAAATAGTTTAATTACCCTGTTCATCACTGCCGTTCCCACCTCCGGGTTTTTCTTGCAATAATCAATAAACTCTTCCTTCGGAGCTGACCACATTTCTACTGGAGTAATAGCTTCAAAATAAAATCGGTTGGCTTCTCCGGTCATGGCGTAAATTGAAGTGAAATATAGCATCGGTTTAAAAAAAGACATACTAATCTCTTGCTTTGATTCACTTAAGGTGTACACCCTCACATACCCCGACTTAATAAAACTGATATAGTCATTTTTTTGGTTCGGCTTCAAAATTATGTCACCTTTTTTATATCTAACTATTTTGTAAAGTGAAAAAAATTTCACTAAATTATTTTCGAATTTTTTGTCCATAGGATTAATTTAAATAACGACACCACAAAATTACTACAACTGTCGTATGTACCATTATATACTATTTAGTTGGTTTTGCCACCCCTCAATTATTCGAAAAGCTCCTCTCCAGAAACTTGATGATGTAATATCAACGCCAGCATCAGTCAAAACTTCAATCGGGTCTTTTGATCCACCAGCTTCCAATATTTTCTCAATTTTAGGAATAAATTTCTTTCCTTCTTCTTTGTATTTTGCATAAAGTGACAGCGACAGTAGTTCTCCAAAACTGTAAGCATAGCAATAGAAAGGTGATTCAAATATGTGGCTAATATATAACCATTCATATTTGAATATGTTATCAACTATTACTGCTGTCCCAAATTGTTCTTTAAGGTTTTTTAAATACAGCTTTGACAGATCTTCCGCCGTTGTTCCCTTAGCCACCTTTTCATGAGCTTCAATCTCAAACATCGTAAAATAAGTTTGACGCAAAATAGTCGCATACGATTCTCCTATTTTTTCCCAAAGCATTTGTTTTTTAATTGCCGGATCTTTTTCTTTTGACAATAAGTTTTCAAACAACATCATTTCCCCCAGAGTCGAGGCTGTCTCTGATAAAGGTAAGTTGGCATGTTGGGACGAGGGAGAGTGTTTTTCAGCATACATAGAATGTATTGCGTGCCCCATTTCATGCGCCAAAGTTGAAACATCTCTCATTGTGTTTGTATGGTTTAACAAGACGTAAGGTGTTACTTCGGGTCCCACGGTAGCGCAAAATGCTCCACTTCTTTTGTTCTTTTTGGGGTGTGAATCGATATGTGATTGGTCAAATACTCTTTGGCCATAGTCAGCAAATCGTTTGCCAAACCGAGCGAAGCTTTGCATCACCATCTGTTTGCTAGTTTCAAAATCAAATTTTCTTGTTTTTGTCCTTTTCATCGGCGCATACAAATCAAATCGACTTAGTTTTTGCTGTCCTAACATCTTGGCTTTATATTCAAAATATTTCCAAAACACCTTTTTTTCATCCTTGCATACTTTTAGTAAAGTTTCGATCACCTCATCTGGAAGGTGGTTGCCAAAATTTGTGACCGATATCGGCGATTTATATCCTCGTAGTTTTGATTCAAACGCCCAGTCCTTTACCACTGCTTGATAGATTACAAACAACTTATCAATATTTTCTTTGTGTTTTTTTAGTAGTCCAACATAAGCACCTTTTCTGATTTTAGGATTTGTTGAGTGGACATGTTTTAACAGTTCTCCTTGAGTTTTAATTTTTTTACCGTTTAAATCATAGACAAAATCAGCTTCGATCAATCCTCGCAAATCACTAATTGCTCCACTTCCGTTAACATCTTTATTCTCGATTATTTCTTCTTCTTTTTGTGGTCGGGTATGCCTTGCCGCCAGTCGTGAATAATTCAAGCCGTATTCAAGATCGGGGATAGCTGTGAATAGTCTTTTGGCATTTTTGTCGTCAAGTTTTTCCTTACCCTCAACTTCAAGCCCTTTTAGCCAATGGCCTATCTTACGGCCTTTTTGATTAAACTTCAGTGCCAAATCACTGGCTTTAGCCGACATTAGCCTGGCAGTACTATCTTTTTGGTTTACCGCATCCATTAGGCTCGGCAGATACATCAGTCTCGAAAATTTCTGTTCTACTGTCTCGTCATACCTTAAAAATTCTTCAAAGGTTTCTTTGTTCATTTCTGGATTTAATCTCTTCCACCACTTTTCCGTTACTTCAATTTCCCTTTCTAGTTCTTTTAGCAAATTATCAAATTTATCTACCGGCAAAATGTCATTTAGGTTCCAATTCATTTAACTATTATAACTTAATCTCTGCTACACTTAAAAATGTGTTTGACATTGGTCTTGGACTTACTTTTAATGATGTTCTCCTAATTCCCCAATATTCTGACATACGTTCTCGCTCCGAAGTTTCACTTGAATCACAAATAACCCCCAAAATTCCCGTCAAGTTTCCCGTTACTGCCGCGAACATGGATACCGTTGTCGGTGTCGATATGGCTATCGCTCTCTCCAAAGCTGGTACCCTTGCTTTTTACCCTCGTTTTGCCTCGCCAGAAGTTCAAGTTGCTGAGGTTAAACAAATTATCGACGCTGGTAACTTTACCATTCCTGCCGTTGGCATCAAGCCCGACGAGCAAAAACGTGTCGAACTTCTCGCCGGTTTAGGTATTAAGTCCATGTTAATCGATGTCGCCCATGGCCATCAACAAAGTTGTCTCGACGCCGTCAAATATATTAAAACCAAATATTCCGATATCGAATTAATTGTCGGCAATGTTGCCACTTATTTTGCTGCTAAGGCCTTATATGAAGCTGGTGCCAGTTGTGTCAAAGTCGGCGTTGGCCCTGGTTCCACTTGTACTACTCGTATTGTCACTGGCTCCGGCATGCCCCAAATTACTGCCATCATAGAATGTGCCCGTGCTTCAAAAGAATTTGGCTTACCTCTTATCGCTGATGGTGGCATGAAAAACTCCGGCGATGTTATCAAAGCCCTCGCCGCTGGTGCCACCGCCGTTATGACTGGCAATCTTTTTGCTGGAACAACTGAAGTCCCTGGAGAAATTGTCGAAAAAGATGGCAAAAAATATAAGTCATATAACGGTTCCACTTCTTCCACCGAGAAAAAAGCTCAGTATCAAAAATATTTGGACGAAAAAACTCCCGATTACATCAAACATGTCGAAGGAATGGAGCGCTTAGTTGCCTTTAAAGGCTCAGTTCTTGACATTATCGATCAACTTTCCATTGGAATTCGCTCCGGACTATCTTATTCTGGTGCCCGCAGTATCGCCGAGCTCCATCAAAAAGCCAGATTCATTCAAGTCACCGCCTCCGTCATCAACGAAAATCAGCACCGCGACGTCACTCAGTTTTAAGAACCATTTCTTTTCCGCAACACACCAAAGTTCCACCTCCGACTTTTTCTACCACTACTTCATTTCCACAAACTGTACAAAAATATTTTTCCCCAACTTTTTTTACTGCCATATAATAAGTAAATATATAATTACTTAATTCTACTCCATGATCATTCCTGATTTTTCTTTCGAACAATCTCTTCTTCCCCCCGGTACTCGCTATCTTCTTGGCATCGACGAAGTTGGCAGGGGGCCACTCGCCGGCCCGGTCACCATCGGTGCCTTTTTACTCGACCTTCAGACTTTTTCTCCCGACGAATTCAACCGTATCAAAGTCCGCGACAGCAAAAAACTATCCGAATCTCAGCGTCAAAATATTCAAAAATATTTTAAACAAAATAATTATTCATACGCTACATTTTCCACCACATCTCAGGACATAGATACACACGGTATCTCTGTATGTATTTATCGACTTATTTCCAAAGCCCTAAAGTTCTATAGCTCTCAATATGACTTTTGTCTCATCGACGGCAACTTCAATAAAGTCCCTCTTGTCAAAGAGGGATTTAGGGAGATTGAATCTATCATTCAAGGTGATGCCAAATGTTTTAGCATCGCCGCTGCCTCTATTGTCGCCAAAGTCGACCGTGATTCTCAAATGAAAAAATACGATATAGATTATCCTCAGTATGGCTTTTGCTCTCACAAAGGCTATGGCACCAAACTACATCTCAATGCCATCAAGACACATGGTCCTTGCCCCATCCATCGCTTATCATTCAAGCCTTTGTCGTATAAATTCCCACATTAAAATTCCAGCCGTTACCGATAAATTTAGACTTTGCACCATTCCCATCATTTTTATATACACCTTTTTATCCGCCCCATCAATGGCAGTTTGACTTAGCCCTCGATGCTCGTTGCCAAACACAAATGCTATTTTTTCTTCATCAAGATTTAATACTTTTAAATCCTTTGCCTCTTTATCCAAAACCGTCGCCACTATTTTATAGCCATTGTTTTTTAGTTTTTGATAACAATCCTTAGTTGTTTTAAATATCTCAAAATCTAGCCACTTATTAGCCGAGCTTGACGATGATTTACCCACTCTTTTAGGATTAAATTGTTTTTCTTGATCAAAAATTATATAGATTTTTCCAAATCCAAATGCATCAGCCGATCGCCATACCGCCGCCGCGTTGTGAGGGTCGTGAATATCTTCAAGGACAATAATTCCTTGATGACGATTATCTTTGGCCTGTTTTATTTTTTGTTCTCTTACCGACAATTCTTCCATATATTTTGCCTCCTATTATCCCGAATATTATCCAATTAGTAAAATACAACCAGTCAAGTTTTAGTTTTATCATTGACTTCGCCACCACATTACTTAGGTCCATATTCATTAATCCACTCGATAAATTTATTCCCACAAATCTAAAATTATCAATCAATAGCCCTGCAATTTTTTGTCCGTCAATTACTGAATATCTAGCTCTTAGCACTATCCATATCATTATTCCTAGGCCCATTATCAATAAGAGATTAATTTTTTTAAATTTAATTGCTATCAAAATTCCCACCATTATCAATAATAATTTCAGTACAGTTTCAACATCAATCAATTTTTTCTTAATTAAATTTTCTGGCGCATAGATTCTATTTAGAAAATCACTCCCATCTTTTTCATACAAATCTTTAAACACCAAATCATTTTGATAGACAATCTTTTCGCCCAACTTTTCATTTATTCTTTGTTTTGGAGTTAGCACCCAATCTCCCAACACCACCTTTTCTGGATTTTTATTATTATATATCTCTCTATATTGAGTCGCAAAATCTTTCATTCGCAGACTAGTTATTTTGTTGTCAGCTATCCATTTTAACTGTTTTTCAAATTCTGCTTCATTTCCGACACTCTCCATTCCTACTTCCAACCCGATAGTTATCTGCCCCAATTTATCAACGCTTAAATATTTAGTCGCCAAATCTTCAAAATATTTAATGTCAAGTCCTTGGCTGCTATAGTCATTCGCTTGTAATGAATAGTTAGACACTTTCGGTCCACTTCCATAATACGCCTTAGCTAGGTCTCTTTGTGCCTATTGAATGACGACGCTATTCGACTCTCCCGGTATCAAGATATTTGAAGGCGAGGGGATATAGGGGTATCCCCACCATTGTCCCCAAATTCCATATTTATCTGTCGTTCTCTGATCAGCACAGATCAAAAATGATCTAACCCCATACTTATTTTCTAGGTATTGTTGGCTAAAACTATCAATCCACCATGCTCCAGCTGACTTTGGAAAATATCCAAATGTATTTTTAAAATTCGTCATCATTCTATCTATCAATTTTTTCCGATCTCCGATCTCGTATGCCGACAAAAACACCGCTTTTGGACTATACCACTCAGTTTCGGTCGGATAATATACTCTCGATTTATATGCTAAGTCTTTTGACACCTCGATAAATATTCCCAATTCTTGATTTTCATCAAAACTTTTTATTTTATTAACGAGTTCCTTATCAACTAACACATCATTTTGTAATAGCCATGTTGCCATCAAACCATTATTTTTTATTGCCCCGTATTGTGCCGCAATCGGCGCCAAACTTTTATCCTTCCACAACTGTCGGCTTCTGACAGGATTGACAATCGTTGCATATCTCTCCATTCCATTCGGATTATAAATATCACTTATTACCCACTTATTATTTTCTTTTTTGTATATTATCTTCATCTTTTCCCAATCTAAATTAGTTCCATACCCTTCTTCTTTGAAGCGCATTTTAAAACTAGAACTTCCCATCTGATATATTTCTTTGTAAGTTTTGTATTTTATTGATCTCTCCACTTGTCTGATTTCCGGTTCAAGAGTTGGGTTCAACACTGCCCTCAACCCCCACAAATTCATTAGTAGTATTACCCACAACCACTGCTTATGTTTTTCAAAAAAGTTGACTGTTACTATGGTTAGCACCGGCACTACCGAAATTAAGTATCTTGGCCAAAAATCGATTAACAAACACAAAATTATCCATCCCATTGCCACCAGTGACAAATATTTTTGTTTATCATTTTTTGACCACAATTCTTTGAAAGTAATACATAGCGATATCGGCAATAATAGTGTCCATTCACGGGCACTCATCCATACCCTACCTCCTTCCAGTACTTGATTGTACTTATTTATCAGAATATAGCCCACAGTATTTATCGGGTTAGGCGACGCTCCTGAGTTTTTCCAAAAAGTTATTATTTTTTCATGAAGTCGGATCCAGGGAATCGGGTTCGGATGGACCGCAAAATAACAAAAATATGACAAAGTATATCCCAAAGGTACCGCTATCAAATATTTAATTACTTCTATAAACGATTTTGTCCTTTTCCACAAATAACACGTTCCAATTACCACTATTACCGGTCCGAAATAGCCGATTTTTATCCCCATCATCAGTCCCAGAAATAACCCCGACAGCACATAATTACCCGACAGTATAAAGTATATTTGTCCTGCCAACATTACTGCTTGCGGCAAATCGAGCATCGTTAGTCCAATTTGGCTGACAATTAATGGATTTGTCATCAATATCAGTACTGCCCACCAGCTTTTACTAATCCCATATATCGCTATTAACAGCAATAGATACCATCCCCAACTTGTCCAATAGGGGTTTGATAAATATTTAGCCGATAGTCCATAAAAAAATTTCCCCATCGGTGGCACCCAGTAATCTACGTTAAACGGATTCTCTCCGTTTACCCGTCGATAGCCGATATATCGATATACCCCCTCATCTCCAATTACCCGTTGGCTATTAGGGATGTTCCATTGCGATGTGTAATAAAAGTTTTCCCAATAAACAGGGTCAAACTTATAAACAAATGTCCATCTAAAACAAAAACCAATTACCGCCAATGTTCCAAATATTAATAAAATAAGTCTGTTTTTACCTTTCATTTTCGCAATAAATACAAATTATAAAAACTGTCAATTGACCAGGATGCTGTCACTTTCCCTCCAAAAGAATATATCTCCCACAAATTTGAACTGTTAATTTTTTCCTCGGCTCCCTTTTTGTCAACCACAAACAATTGATCAATCAATTTATAATCATCTACCTTTTCTACTTTTTTGTTATTTATTATAAGTAAATATCTTAGTGGATAAAACCTGCTGTCACCGCTCAACAGATTGACTACATTAAATTTTCCATCCACGTTCTTTAATACAATCTGTTTTGTTGTTATTAAATCAGTATACGACCAGTTTTTCGGCATTCCGATTGTTTCTTGTTGAAACAATATACAGAACAATCCCCAAATTATAATTACCCCAATCACTATTGCCCGTTGCCACCATTTAATTCTTCCTATCCAAATAGACAGTCCCAGTACAAAAATTAAAGCAACTGCTAATACATAATATTCTTGTAACACTACTTTGCCCTTACTGTCGCCAGTCAGCCATAGCCAAATAGTCATTATGTTATAAAATTCATTTCGCAAATCAAACAATATTAACGGTAGATACCCAATCACCACACCGACCCCAAAATTGATTATTTTTCGTTTTTCATAATAGAAAAGCCATCCCAAAATTGCCAAAACTATCGGCACACTTTGGAAATGTAGTTGCAAAGAGAGTCCCGCTATTATTCCGAATATCAGCCACCTTTTTTTCAAAAAGGCTGCCATTAAGAGGGGAGTTGTTAACAGTAGTATGTTCGGGTTCCAAATAAAATTTGAATATTTAATAAAAATCGGGCAAAAAGCTACAAAAATCAAATATATCCATGCCGTTTTTTCATTAATCTTACTTTGTATCACTTTCCATAAATACAAATTCGTTATCAATATCAACCAGACTTGCACCCAACTCATTACCAAGGGATTCCATCTGCCGATTATTCCCAGGCCAATAATATAATAATATGTCAATGGTCCCTGGAAAAACTGTCTTCCCTCCACCATCGGTGAAGCTGGCGGACCAAGAAGTCTTATCTCTTTATTTTGCCAAATTTCCAAAGACCGGCTGGCAAACATTCCCTGATCCATTGAAAAATTCAATCTTTCAGGTAAATTCCACAGTCTTAATCCCAAAAACGAAATTGATATTGCCACTAACATCCATAATTTTTTCATTTCTTCCCGTAATTTACCATTAATCTATCATATACGTTTTCAGCAGTTATTTCATCCCATTTCTGATCAGTCTCATATATTCGGTATTTATTTTTTAAGATAATTTCACCCTGAGGGCACTCGTATCTATTACCGTCACACACCCACAGTTTGTTTTGATCACCAATCCTGTTTTCAAAATAGTATAAATAGAATAACGGTAGAGCTATCATGTCTGATTGTCGGTATTGGAATACCCTTACCTTTCCCTCGATTTTTTCATCCAATTGTTTTTTGATTTCCTCAACATCTTTTGCCTGGCTTGGATACTTATAAATATTTCGCCAATTATTTATACTGGCGATTAACAATATTCCTCCCAAAATTAACAAACCAACATATTTGTTCAGTTTATAAAATTCCATCGTTATCCACGAAGTTATCAAGATGATCATGCTATGAAAAGTAATCATGTATTCACGTGACCTCACTCCCTTATAATTTCGCATTAGTAGAATTTGGATAAAAAACATCACCCCCATTACCATCCAAAACTTATCTATTTTAATTTTTTTTATTAACATTATAAATAGCAATATCATTGCCAGTGACAAGATAATATATCCATGATTGTTAACTCCGGTTATGACCGCCCCGAACAATTGTGGCCAAAAATCTTTTATTTCTGTCAGCCATCTCACCGGTGTATAAAATCTGTTTACTCCGATCGTGTAATATTCAATTACGCTTTTGATCCATACTCCATTTCTTTTAATGTCAAAAACTAGTAGCGGCCAAAAAGCTATCACCAACCCCAAAAACATTTCCAATGCCCATTTAAATCTTTTTATCAAATCAAATTTGTTAACCAAAACTAATGCCAGCAACCATCCCAGTCCACCCATTGCTTGAAAATGAAAATTAATTGACAGCCCTACTGCCATTCCTGTTAATGTTGCCCACCACCATTTTTCGGTTTTAATTAGTTTTAGTCCACACCACATCGCCGATATTCCGCTTACTCCTACTATCACCGTATTTAGCATATCTGGTGAATTTTCCACTTGGCCTACTGCCATTCCTGCCACCAGTCCAAAAAACACCAATCCTTTTTTGCCATATAGCAATTGACCTATTTTTGCGTACATTATTACGCTAAATACCGACATTATTCCAAATCCAATCCATGGTCCCATGATTGTTGGAATAATTATTTCCCAAAACATTATAATGTAGTCGTACCATGGTCCAAAATTAAATGGTCCGGCCGAAGAAGGTGATCCCAATTCCGGCCACGCCCCATTTCTGATTGAATACAACCCAATCACCGCATCTCTGGCTTGATCTTGATTCAACACCCACCTATTTCCAAATTCCCAGAACCTCCAAAATATTGCCGTTAAAATTATTAGTAACCACCAATATTTTTTATTCACCTGTCGGTAATTCAGCTCCACTCGGAATTAAGTCTTTAAATTGATTTTGTAACTCTTCCAAATCTAAAAACTTTATATCTGTCGGCGGTACAAATTCAGAATCACTTACGCTAGCAGGGGAGCAGTTATAACTAAACTGTTTTCCCAAATCCAGATTTCCATCAGCCAGTTTTTGAGTATCTGCCCTCTGTTCATCAGTCACTTTAATTTTCATTCCCTGTTCTTTGGTTTTTGGATTCCACAAATAAGTCCACTCTCCGTCAGAAATTATTTCCATGCTTGTTTCCGGTTTATCACCTATCTTGTTTGTTGCCGTTTGACGAAACTTTGTTCCCTTAATTGACATCGTTCCCCCCGAAACTACACCTTCTTCCTCGCCCTGCCACACACATTTTTGTTCTTTTCCCAATCCCAGTAGTTCTTTTATTGAAGTCAACTTATTTTCTTTCTTTACCTCTTGCTTGATAGATTTTTCACCACAAGCACTTAAAACCAAAACACAAACAGTTAGAATTGCAATATATTTTTTCATTATATTATTGTACTCCCTAACCCGCTCCTCCACCACCACCGCCTCCGCCTCCTCCGCCTCCACCGGAAAACCCACCCGACGACCCACTACCTGAGGCTCCATAGCTTGATACTGCTGCCGTCGAAACCGAAGATATTGCACTCGAAATTGATGAAAAATCTGAAAAATTACCCAATCCTGAGCCTGCCGAAGGACCCCAATACATTACTCCCGTGGTAGTATCAGCTTGAGTAAATTTAACCGGTAATTCTGACAATGCTTTTGCTGATACTCCCAACAATGTTCCATAAACCAAATATTTTTCCCACAAAATTATTGAATCAATTGGATAATTAACTGTTTGTCTATATTCATTCAAATGTTTTTTAAAGGCCAGCCATTTTGCTACCTCCTCCCTTCCCTTTTCGCTTCTTTTTTCGCCGTGCGACTTTATGACTACCATCGCTATCAAATATAGTATTGCCACTGACACACAAATCAAACAGATTATTGACAATAAATAGTTTGCCCCTAACGTCAACGAAAATACGGCCAATATTATTTGAAATATGTTTAGTACAAACATAATTACCACGTACATCACCCCATCTTTATTTATTTTGTGTGCATTTAGGTCAAAATAACCCTCGTTCAAATTTTCCGTAAATGCCTGTTTTTTTAGTGTATTAAAAAATTCATAACTAGTTGTTGGATGTGATTTACACCATCCAACAATTTCCTCAAGGCCAATTTTTTCTGGGTTTATTTCTTCGAGAAATTCAATTGTTTTCTTTTGTATTCCACTGGGAATATTTTTTGTACTCAGTTTTTCCAAATAATATTTATATTTCTTAAAAATCAATCCTTCTTTTTGATCACTTCGACTCATTTTGTAAAACCGATTTTGTACTAACGATAGTATGGTGGCGGTAAATGCTTTTGGCGTTATCTCTTGATTAGCCGTCATTAATTGTTCAATTTGTGCCGGGTCAATATTTGATGGCGGCTCCCAGATTCTTCCTGCCAAATTTACTTCGGGCAACTTTTCTTCTTTTTGATATTTCCAGAATTCGCGAAATTTATCATTGAATATTTTTGTCGATAGTAAAAATAATAGTAGTGAAATAAGCGCCATTATATTTGCTACCAATCCCATAGTTTTTTTATCGGCAATCGTTTTTTCGATATACTTTTGTTCTTGGCTTATTATCTCCGCTTTTGTCAAATTACCTGTTACTCCATTATTAAATACTGATTTTGGCAACACTATACGCCCCTCAAAAAAATTATTCATACCAAGGTTATCAACGCTAAAAGTAACAGTTTTACTATCGGGGATTGCCACCACACCTTCCCAAGGCCCGTGTCCCCAGGCCTCAATTTCGTTATCATTTATCCCCGGTGGCAGGTTAACAGTTGCTTTTACAGAGTTTTGGCTTACCTCCCAGTCTTTTCCGACGAATTGCCAATATAATTCGGCAACATCTTTGTGCAAAGTTATCGCGTTGTTGACTGTGTAACTCAGTTTCCATCTTTTTGTTCCCGAATTGCTTCGATAAAACCATTTAATATAGTATTTGTCCTTCTGGTCGATTATATAAAACGTATTTTCCGGCCGATCATTATCAGCATTTCCGATAGAATCTAATTCTTTGTAGCATTCATTCTCTTCGCAAACTTTAAAATTAGTTAGTTTGTATTTTTCTGCCCTCTCTCCATTTTTGTTTATATATTGATATGCAAAAGTATAGCTTCCGTTAAAATCGTATTCTCTGTTTTCGACGACATCCATCGATCCATCGGTCTTTAGGGATGCTTCAATATCTACTATATTTATTTTATAAGATTTATCTGCTGCTATTATGTTCCCGCACTTAAATAGAAATAAGGCCAAAAAGATTATTAAGATTTTTTTCACTCTTAATTATATACCGAATCAATAACCACCGATTCGGATCAAAGTTTCGACAATGTCTTTGAACACTAGCCAGTCAATCAATATTAGTCCTAGCCATACTAATTTCATAACATATTTTTACACCCAAACATAACCCGAAGTCAATATAACAAAATGAATAAATTATTATCAAATATTTACCGTATTCTCCGCATAAATATATCATACCATTTAAATTTTATATATTGGATACATCTCTTATCTGATATCATATGTTATGACAATTAAATCCAAAAAACAAAAAACTGAATCATTTAGAGTTAGTGGAGAAGACCTCCTAAAAAGAGTAAAAGCCCTAATTCATGAAGGCAACATCAGAAACATCACCATCGAAGACAAAAACGGCAAAACTATTTTAATATTTCCGCTGAGTATCGGTGTTGTCGGTGCAGTTTTGGTTCCGCCACTAGCCGCCATCGGTGTACTCGCCGCTCTATTGACTGAATGTATTATCAAAGTTGAAAGGGAAGGGTAGTTTATTTCTTCTTAGCTTTTTTTACCATCTTTTTCTTTGTTGCTTTTTTTGGTTCGCATTTGCAGTCTTCAACAAAGCCAAAGGCTTTACCTAACTTGCAAACAAAACAGTTACAGCATTTACCGTGTTCCATATTTTTATATAGCCCAATTATTTAACATTGTGGGCATTAAATAATCTTACATTATTTAAAAGCCACCGTCATTATCAAATCAGTTTTGTCATCAAGCGGTTTGTATTGCAAAACAATTTCTGCGTTATCTCTCTTGTATGTTTCCAATACTATAGATTTTTCTACAAAATCGGTGACGTAGATAAATTTGTTGTCTTTTAAAGTTTTTACGTACTTATCAACTGTTTTTCTGTCAGTCGTTTTTGCAGTTACACTCCATCTTATTCCGTTCTTATCATTTGTCTTGATCACTCTCGACAGTTTCATCGTACTACTCATGTCAGGAATACTGGTCAATTCTACTGGCCAAGAATAATCGGCATTGGCGACAATTGTTGGTGCATTAATTGGAATGTTTGTCGGAGAAATCTTTTGTTTGGTCGAAATAGTATTTGTATTGCATCCACCCAAAAGCACACCCAAAAATATTGCCCAGCCGACATTTTGTATTTTCATAATTAATTTTATCACCAAGCTTTAGTTAATAATTAATTGCAACCCAAGTCTAGTTTCTTTAACCGGTTCTTAATCTAACAATAGATATCATACTCCTGTTATTAGTTTGATATTTACATGTTACCAAAAAATAATCTTTTTCAAAATATTGCCCTGTTGTCTGGTGTTTTAGTACTATCCGGCTTTAGTACTTATAGTTTAATCAAAAGCGTTAAACCGGTTAGCGCCGTCGCTCCTTGTATTATTACTATCTCTGGAGTTCAGTACGATGTTGGTCCACTAACTGTCCCTGGAGCCCATCCCGGCGGTAATGTATTTGTATGCGGTACCGATATGACTGCATTATTTATGTCCATGCCGACTCATGCCGCTGATATCGCCCGCATGACTCCATACATCTATGTTGCACCTACTGCAACTCCGACTGCAACTCCGACCACTACTCCTACCGTTATTCCTACCACTACTCCTACCGTTACTCCATCGCCTACTGTCGATCCGACCGTTACCCCCACTGCGACTCCCACAATCGGTCAATCACATAGCGACGATCACGATGATGATATAGACGAGATCGAAGATGATCAAAATGAAATCGAAGAGGAATTATCCGAACAGTCTGAGCATCGTCTTGAGACAAAGGTTGAAACGGAACATCACGACAACAAAAAGAATGACTCCGATCATCAAAACCCCCAAATACAAGCAGGATCTCGCGATCGTCACGAAGATTAAATTTGCGGGTTTTAAAATAATTGAGCTGTCCGTCAATTGGCGGACAGCTTTAATTTACATACCGTGGTTTAAAAACGTCGAAATATATTTGTGATCCATTTCCAATATATGATTGGCTAACCAGTTTTTACAAAACTCTGCAATTTCTGTTGCCAATTCCGGCAAGCTGATATCTGTTTTTTCAATACTATTTACATATTCCTTCATCTTTACTCGAAAAAGGTCATGGGTTATAACATGTTCGTTGGCGCCATCATATTCAAAATCAATAAAACATTTTTCTTCAAATTTAAGATGGGTGTCGGCATATTCTACTAACTCACTGATTACCTTAAACAATTTATCCCCATCAATTCTCTGTTGCGAAGCTCCGGCCACAAAATACATACTATTTATTATTTCAAAAAATCTCTGGTGCTGTTTGTCAATTGATTTAATCCCGACACTATATTTGGGGTCCCACATAAATCTCATCATGCCGTTATGTTATCACATTTATTTTCTGACCACCGAAATTTTGTCGTTCTTGTCGTCTGTCATGATTATTGAAATTAATCCCTTGAGTTCTTTTATTGCTTTAATATATCTAACATGTTCTTGATGAATTATTTCACCCTTGGTAATCATTGGAATTCCCGGTGGATATGGCACGATATCTTCAGCACATATTTGTCCGATTGAATCGTCAAGTTTAATCATTTTTTCGGTTGCTTTTTTCATCTCATATGCCGACATTGCCTTATCGATTATTGTCGGAAATTTCGGAAATTTTATCGACAGTGATTGATTGTGCTTCAGCGTTTCAATACAAGTTGCAATTCTATTAACAGTCTCTACCGCTTCACAGCTTGTGTTTTGGAAAGTAGAAATGAACAAAATATTTTCAGCTTCGTATTTTTCTAAAATTATCTTATAATCATGTTCCAACTTTTTAGCAATTTCATATCCCGCCAGACCAGTTTCTTTTACATTCACTAAAACTTTGGTTCGGTCAACGGCAGATACTTGTGGGTATTTTTTAATTATCTCGTCTGGGAAAATTACTTTTAGCTTCCCAGTTCTGCTTAATCCGTCAATCAAATTTTCTGCCACTGCTACCAATTGATTTATAATTTCTTTTCCCTGAGTTTCCATTAAATGTCTAGCCGCATCAAGTGATGCCAACAAATGAAATGAAGGACTGGTAGTAATCAACGATTTATACGAATCCATTAGCCACTCTCTTTTTAGGCGTTTACCTTTAACATGTATCATTGATGTTTGTTGCAACCCAGACCCTTGTTTGTGAGTACTTTGGACACAGACATCAGCATCGGCTTGCATGGCGCTAACAGGGAGCTTGTCAGAAAATGAAAAAAGCGATCCCCACGCCTCATCCACAAAAACGATTATCTTTGGATTGATTTCTCGAACTTTTTTCACTAGTTCGGGTAAATTAATCGACACTCCTTCATACGTTGGGTTCGATATAAACACAACATTTGTCTCTGGGTGTTTTTTGATTGCCTCGACATACTCTTCAACCGTATTGGGAATAAATATCTGAAATTCATCATCGTAATGTGGGTTTAGATATGTCACATCGATTCCATAGTCGCCGCAAGCCACACTTACCGATTTGTGGACATTTCTTGAAGATACCATATGTACTTGTTTAAATTGATGAGACAACGCTCTTAGTACAATAAAATTACTGCCAGACGATCCGTTAACACAAAATAAAGTGAAATCTGATTTGTAAGTCTTAGCCGCCAAGCCGGTGGCTTCTTTAAATATACCGGTATTCATTGAAGGATTTCCTAAGCTGTGGTAGGAGATAGACATATCACTATCATATATTCCGTTTACTTTTGGTACCCGAGGATGGATTGACGGCGTACACCAACGAATCACTCCGTACATATCACGATTCATGGCTGATAAAAGTGGCAACGCTTGCTTGTATTTATCGCGTTCTGTTTTTTTTGACATAAAAAAAAGCTGGCTTAGCCAGCTCTGTAATTAACAGATAATCGTTTTTTAGAACATTTTTTGGAGAGTTCAGGTACCAATTTCATTCTGAGCTATTGTAGTCCTGCCCTCGATCATTGTCAATTGCGAACAATCTTACAAACTGTTGACAACCAACACTGCTGGTGTTACAGTTACCGCCAATAGATAATTTCTCAATTATTTGTAAGTAACAAATATGAACAACAGTCTATCTAAAACAATTTCTCCAATTCTTTTAGAAGCTGTCGACTTTTTTCCCAATATCTTTTCCCCTTCCGAATGTATTCTTTATTTGCCGAGGAATGTTTACGTATTTAAATTCTCTTTTTTATTAATTTATAAAAACTCAACGTGATACAAACAACAGAGGGAGCAGACAAAACTAGTTCAATTGGACCACAGTGGCCTCCGCAAGAAGCATCTTTCGATAGAATAAAAGGGATCTACAATCTTGGGGTAGTCGCTTCCTCAGATGGGTTGTCTGATATTGCTGATCATGTAAACACGTTGGCACATGAAGTTGTAGATAGTAATTTAAGTCCAGTGACTCGTGTCAGCGTAAGAGCTGTAGTCGTCAGTGAATTAGTTCGCGAAAGAATAACTCGTTTGAACGGCTTGCTAGAATCAGTTATGCCGCTTGATGGAGCTGGTTCAGAGTTTGATGGTACATCAATAATTTATCTTGGACATAATCATACAGATCGTCAGTCTCATCCAGATGATATGAAAAAATCTATAGGTCTTGTTAAAGAGGCAATGAAAAGGCCCATCTCATCCTATTCCTCTATCATTTCTCGAGCACAACAAGGAGGTTTTGAAATTAAAGAACTTCCTTTGGGAATGCGGATGTCAAATGTTCAAATTCAAGATCAGATGGTTAACTTATATAGTAGGTTCGGTTGGAATCGTGATGACGTTCTTAATATCTTGTCAAACAAAGACAATATAATTGCTGTTGCCTATTGTGGCGATGAAATAGTTAGCGCTGGAATTGCTGAGACAAACAGAGTTACTTTTGGGGATGGTCATGTATTAAGAATGTCAGAAATTACTGAAGCAGCTACCAAAGATGGTTTTGGTAGTAAAGGGTTATATTCTGCTGTTTCCGCTGAGCTATTTATGGCATTAGATAGAAGATCGGCAAAAAATGATATTTTTGGTGGAAAAATTGATGTCGCTTTTGGAGAATTGAATGGATTGGCTCCTGGGGTATTAAATAATGCAATTTCTCAAGGCAGAAAATTTACTTGGGATATAGCCCAATATAACGAAGGTCAAGAAAAAGGCTATCTCCCTCAGCATGTTCCAATCGACGGTCATAATCGTCAAACCCCATTTAGTGATTTATTTCCAGCATTCATTACTCGCAGAGGAATAAAACAGTTCGTAGGGCGTTGCCAATCATGAACAATCTTACCAACTTACTAACTCAACTTATTAACTTAAATTCTGTTACCGGAAATGAAAATAAAATTGGTGACAAATTAGAAATGTTATTAAGTCAAAACAATTTTGTAGTTGAACGGCAAGCAGTTGGAGGACAAGACAGAACTAATCTGTTAGCCACTAGGGGAGTTGACCCATCAGTTTTATTTTACGGACATTTAGACAATGTTGACTCAACCAAAATGGTTGACACCTGGGAAACTCCTCCGTTTGAATTGACTGAAAAAGACGGTAGGTATTATGGAATTGGCGCCAGCGATATGAAAGGTGGTATGGCTGCTTTTTTGACTGCCGTTTTTAATACCAATACACCTGTTAAATTATTGTTGGCGGTTGATGAAGAAAACATTTCGGAAGGTGGATGGGCAGCCACTACCTCTCGGCCAGATTTTTTTAATGGAATTAAATTAATAATTTCCGCCGAGCCTAGTTTCGGACTTGGTCTTCATGGGATAACAGTTGGTCGTACTGGAAGGTGTTTGTATCAAATAAATTTCAAAGGTAAGTCAGAGCATATTATTAAATACAAAGAGGCAGTTGATTCTCTCAAAAAATTATCAGAGTTTGGACAAAAACTTTATGAGAATCGCGAGAGGATGTTTAAATCAACCGATACTGTTGTTCAAATTAGGAAAGTCTGGGGTGAATCACAAGGAATGAGTGTTTGTGGAGACGCCGGAGTAGTTGTCGAGGCCTTGATTGGAGCGACTGATTCAATCGAGTCTATAAAATCTGAACTTCAAAAATTAACTGAAGATACCGTTGAAATAGTGCCTCGTAAAACACCTTATCTTCCGGGTTATCATTTTAAGTCTTTTCCACACCAAGAAACTATCTCTAGAATTATTTTTGAAACAACCGGTCAACAAATGGAACTTCATGTTCGCAAATCAGTTGGGGATGATAATGTTTTGGCCACACTAAATATTCCAGTTATTACTTGGGGTCCTATTGGTGCCAATGAACATAAACCAAATGAATATGTTGAAATAGACAGTCTCAACAAACTTTCTAAAATGTATACCGAATTTTTAAAATTTATTGCTTAATCAAACCATGTCAAAAGACAGAATTCTAACTTATTTTCACCCTCTTTCGCTCGAACATCGTCCCAGCAACGAAGTCTTTAACGGTGATAAGGGAGTTCATCAAGAATCTCAGGAAAGGATGTCTCAAATTTTGACAGCTCTACATGCTTCAGGCATTGCCAACATCCAAACGTCAGAAGTAGATGCTCTTCCATGGGTTGAGAAAACGCACACCGCCGAATATTTAGCCTATTTAAAAAACACCTCATTATCAACTGGTAAAGATGTTGAAATATTTCCCTCTGTTTTTAATTATGTTGATCGTGGACATACCACTAATCCGAATGCCAGCAAAGGTCGATTTGCTTTTGATACTTATACTCCAGTAAAAAACAATACTTACGAAATCGCTGTTGCTTCAGCTTCGGTGGCTGTTACTGGTGCTCAACATTTAATTCAGGGCGAGCGAGTGGTTTATGCACTTACCCGGCCACCCGGTCATCATGCCGAAAAGGGTATGATGGGCGGATATTGTTATATTAACAACGCTGCAGTGGCTGTTGAATTTTTATTAGAAGTTGGTGGTGCCAAAAAAGTTGCCGTTTTTGATTTTGACCTTCATCATGGTAACGGTACTCAAGATATTTTTTATTCTCGTAAAGATGTTTTGGTTGTCAACATTAATGCCGATCCTTCAGTAAAATTTCCCAATTTTACTGGTTATTCTGATGAGTTAGGTCAAGGTGAAGGTGAAGGATTTAATCGAAATTTTCCGTTACCTGAAGGTACGGGCAATACTGAATATGATCGAACTGTTAAGAAGTCACTTTCACTTCTAGCCGCATACAAGCCCGAGTATTTAATCGTTTCGGCTGGTTTTGATACACATAAAGATGATCCGATTGGTGCTCTTAAACTAACCACTGAATATTTTGAACGTCTTGGAGCTCAAATAAAAGAATTAGGTATTCCCACTTTAGTAGTTCAGGAAGGTGGATATGCTACTGGAATTCTTGGCGACAATGTCGTCACTTTTCTAAAAGGTTTAAAATAATGCCAAAAGAAATCACTCCTGTCATTCAAACATTTTTAGATATAGTTCAAATTGATAGCCCGACCGGGCACGAAGAGGCGATGTCAAAATATATTTACGATCGATTGATTTCTTATGGTTTGAAGCCAACTATCGACAAAGAAGACAACGTTCATGCCCGTTTTACAGGAGAATCAACATTAGAACCAATTTTCATTAATGCCCATTTAGATACCGTTGAACCGGGAGTTGGTGTCAATCCACATATTGATGACGAAGGTTTCGTCCGTTCTGATCGAACCACGGTTTTAGGTGCTGATAATAAGTCCTCGGTCGCCGCCACTCTTGAGGCAGTCAAAAAATTGATTGACACCAAAGTTTCTCATCGTTCACTTGATCTGTTATTTACAGTCTCAGAAGAAGGTGATTCTCACGGAGCGATTGGTTTTGATTATAGTCTCTTAAAATCAACAAACGGTATTTCTTTTGATATCTCCGATGAAGACGTAGGTACTATTTTTGTCTCCGCCCCTTTTTACAACCGGCTAACTATTAGTTTACAGGGGCAAGGTGGCCACGCCAAATCACCAGAGAAAGCCAAAAATGTTCTGCCAGTGTTTGTCACTGCCATGAATGGTTTACCACTTGGTCGCTATTCATCTGATACTGTGGTCAACATCGGCTCAATTCATGGTGGACAAGCCGCCAACGCCATTCCCGGTCAACTTGACTTAATAGGTGAAGTCAGAAGTAGTGTCGAAGCTCAACTTGAGGAGGTTACCGATCTTTATCGTCAGTCTTTTGCCAATGCTTCATTAAACACCGGTGTTAAGGTAAATTTTGTTGCTACTCGCGAAAACCCAGGTTTCAAGATAGATCCAAATCATCCTTTTCTCTTGGAAATACTATCTTTGCTCGCCAAATTTGGCCTAAAACCCCAAATCAAAGACTCGATGGGTTGTGCCGACGCCAATTTTTTTGCTGGGCATGGCTTAACCACCATCAACATCGCTGATGGCACTCTAGGCGCTCACACCATTGATGAACGAATTCATGTTGATAATTTAAATCGATTAGTTGACTTAATTGTTTTCCTTTCCACCAATTAAATTAAAATATGATCGATGATTTACGTAAAGCACGACTTGATAAAGCAAGATATCTAGAGTCAAAGGGTATCAATCCTTATCCTCCCGAACCTCCAACCAGAACCAATTTTAATGCAGAAGTTACTATTAATTTTGGTCAGCTAGAGGGGACCGATGTATCACTAGTTGGTAGAGTTGTTAACATTAGAAAACACGGTAAAGTTGCTTTCTTTGATCTTCGGGACGACTCCGGCAGTGTCCAAATTTTTTTAAGTGAAGCCGATAATCCCGCCCAATTCTATACCTTTTCCAGAGGCTATGACATTGGAGATTTCATTGCTGTTTCCGGATCAGTTTTCAAAACTAGAAGTGAGCAGCCTTCGGTCAGAGTCACAGAGTTGACTATGTTAGCCAAGTCATTATTGCAACCCATGTTCCCGCCTGAATATCGAGAAAGACGGCTTGTCGGCACTGAAACTCAAGCCGAAATCGATCGTCGAGATATTGATGTGAAAAATGGTGTAATTCCTCCGGATGTTTTACTTAATCCGGATACTCGATCCCAACAACGCTATCTTGACATGTTGGCCCATCGCGAAATTATCGAGCGTTTTAAACTTCGTTCAAATATGATCGAATTTATGCGCCAAGAATTTAGACAACGTGATTGTTGGGAAGTCGAAACTCCTATTGTGGACACTCAATATGGTGGTGCCAGCGCTCGACCATTTACTACCCATCATAATGCTCGCGATTTAGAATTATATTTACGTATTTCAAATGAACTATATCTCAAAAAATATATGGTTGGTGGACTCGAAGGTGTTTTTGAGTTCTCTCGTGATTTTAGAAATGAAGGTGAGGATTGGAAACACAATCCAGAATTTACTCAAGTCGAACTTTACAAGGCTTATGCCGACTATCGCTATATGATGGATATGTCGGAGAAATTAATGTCCGATATAGCCCAACAATATTTGCATACCACTACTCTCAATTATCAGGGTCATGAGATAAATTTAGCAGCTCCTTGGCGTCGGCTTAGTGTTTATGAAGGTATTTTGGAGAAGACCGGCTACGATTTTGATAAATTAAGCACAGATGAAATTCTTCAAATTGCCAAAAATGAGGATATTTACGAGGCAGATCCTGGTTATATCGCTATGGAATTGTTTGGTCGTTATGTTGAGCCAACTTTAATCCAACCGACTTTTGTTATTGATTATCCTCAATCAACCAGTCCTCTTACCAAACTGCATCGATGCAAACCTGGTCTAGTTGAACGATTTGAGTGCTATGTCGCCGGGATGGAAGTCATGAATTGCTACACTGAGCTAAATGACCCTCGTCTTCAACGGGCTAATTTTGAAGCCGAAGAAAGCCGCAAAAGTGCTGGCGACCAGGAGGCTATGAATACCGACGATGATTTTATTACTGCCATGGAGTATGGCATGCCACCTATGGGTGGCATCGGTATCTCCATTGACAGATGGATGATGTTGTATTCCAATTCCAATCACATTCGTGAGGTTATTGCCTTTCCGATTCAACGCCCCCGTCGATAAACAAATCCTAACGGCGCAATATTAATTGTTTAACTTTCTGGCCCAGTGTTTTCGTTTCTACCCATTTTCGTGTCGAAATGTCTTTTTCCTCTTCATCATCAAAAATCCGGATACTATCCGCCGGGTCATACGGGATTCTAGTTTGGCAGATAGACGGTAATTCATCCAACCCATTTTTCGATGCCGTCAAAGTCGGTCCTCGTCTATATATTCTTATAAAATCTTTGTCATGGTGAGGTTGGTGTTCAGTTACTAAGGTAGATTCAAATATCCACCGTGTCCCATCCGAGGATATTTTCACCCCCCAAGGCCGAACATATCTTTTATCCCCATCTTCCATATTTATAGCTCTGTTTAGTTCACCCATATTCTTCTGTAATATATCAAACTACTATCAGATAGTAAATCCTCTGTATTATTATACTTTTACCACCTGTGTATCCACGATCAAATCGTAAATTGTTCTCTTTTGTTTTGTAAACAAAATTATAATCATGTTAACAATAAAATATATCGTCCCATATAAAGGAATATACGACAACAATTTTAATATTTCACGCACAAATGCTCTCCCGAATCCCATATATTCTCCACTACCGTGTCGAACTATTTTAAGTCCATAGCTTGATCTACCTGGTGTTGCCCCTCTTTTTACATTAAACCAAATATAATATCCAAGATAACCAATCATCAAAAAAAGCTGCAAAAACAGATTATTTTCCAGTCTGTCCATAGCTTGTTTTTCAATCGACAGTCTTCCGTCGGTAATCAATTCAAAAACAGCAAAAATCGGTAAAGCCATTAAGCTCAAATATATTCCGTCAAGCAAATTCGACGCCCATCTGGCATAATTTCCACCCGGAAATACTTCCGGGCTACTCGGTGTTGTTACCGTATTTTGATTTTCGATATTATCCATATTTATATAATACATTAATTTCAAATTATGGTATTTTCTTTATTTTATAATCAATTAAAGCTAATTATGATTATTTTTATCAACTAAAAATTACTTATACCAACATCAATTTTCGAGGTTGAGACTAATATTTTCTGGAACTTTTACTTAGAACAGACAGTTGCCATCATTCCACATTTTTCTTCTCTTATTTCTCCATTTTTATCAACAAAAAAATATTTTTTCCCAAGAGGTACAAAACCGACTATCCCATATAATCCTTTAAGCTTTGGAATATCCGTACACAATAATGAGACATCAGCCTTATCTTCTTTCATTTCCTCTATCACTCTCTCCATTACCTTAGTCGCCACCCCCATTCGCCGGTAATCGGTGTGGGTTACGACTCCGCCAATCGTTCCAATATAAATATTTTCACCATCAAAATTTATAGTGCGATATCCAATGTTGGCAGCACCAACTAGTTCACCATCTATTTTTGCAAAAACAATTTTCTTAGCTTTTGAGAAAAAATTTAATTTAACTTCTTCGGCAGTATCGTGATTATTTTCACCCTCATGTTTATCTGCAAATTCCCTAAAAAGTTCATATTCCTTTTTACTCAAATTGTTGATTACTTTTGTATTTATCATTTTTTGCGGAGAACTATTGATGCAGTTAGAACCTATTTATTGAAATCTAGCCTATCTGAAAATATCAATATCTTATAAATTAAAGACGTTTTGGTAGGCGCAACACATAAGGTAATACAGGGCTTGCAAACAAAATTTGTTGCATAAGTAATTGTGTTTCGACAACAGTCACACGACCTTTGGAAATGTCCCGGAGTAAGATTCATAAAAGCAATAAACAGTATTAAGCTTATAAAAAAAATCTTAACCAACAAATAAATTTTCATAATCAAATTTATCAAAATTCGAGAATTTTGTAAAACAAAACTACTGAAAGTAGACGAATAAACAGGTTATTATTGAGCGACGAACCTTACATTACTGAAGACGATTTAGTCAGACAATTATTGGCCAAAATAGACGAAATAGAATTCGATCAAAAGTCGGTTGATGAAAAAATGAAGCAGGAGATCGAACGTTATCATCGATTACGCTCCGATGTTCTTCATCAAGAAATGTTTGAACAGCAACTAGAGGTAATGGACTATCCAATCATGAAAGAAAAGTCACCCGAGCAAAGAATAAAGGAATATGTGATTCATGTCCTCAAAACCGGCTTCTCAGAAGAGAAACAGGAAATACTGGCATTCTTTAAGACAAGATTTATATTGAGGGATAAACAAATATTTATTATAAAACCTACTAATTAAAGCTACTTTCATATTTTGTAGAAAAAATGAGAGTATTAGTAATATAATTTAACCATTACTATGTTATTAATAAATCACATCTTATGGAACTAACTCCCAAAATTAGAAAAGCTTTACGAGTTGCCGCTACCTTACATGATGGGCAACATCGGAGAAACAGCCCTGTCCCCGTAATTGTTCACCCGTTTGAAGTTGCCTTGGTCGTCTCGGACTACACTAAAGACGAAGATATCATTAGTTCGGTATTTCTCCACGACGTTCTGGAGGACACTCAGGGTTATTCTTACGAAAAAATGGTTGAAGATTTCGGTGATAGGGTTGCCGATATTGTTCAGTCATTAACTGATGAACCCTTACCAGATGAACTAACTTGGGATCAAAAACATCAAAAATATTTAGAAAATCTAAAAAATAGTAGTGATGAAGCTGTTTTAGTCTGTCTTGCTGATAAATTCGCTAATGTATCCCACGACCAGTTGAACCTAGATAGAGTCTGGTACTACCAAGGAGTAATTGACGTTGCAAAGGAGCGAGAACTCACAAAAAACACTAAGTTACTCGAAAGATTCATAGAACTTTTACAAAAAAGTTAGTTGTATCCTCTCAGGGACGTGGGTCTGGAATCTTTCTGTCACGATAACTTTGATAAAATACTGCCATGAAACTAGCTTTGCTTTTACCTGGTTACATTGAATCTCCTGACTATCGTCATCTAGTTATTATTGATAACAAATTAAAGGATCTGGGATACGCCACTATTCGTGTTGATGCATGTGATCTTTGGAAAAAGGGTGACTGTTCACATTACTCAACTACCGATTACGTTAAACAAGTGGCAGATATTATTGACTCTTATCTTTCTCAAGACCCCACCGAGGTTGTTTTAATCGGCCACAGCTTGGGTACCTTAGTCGCTGCTCATATTAGTAATCTTTATTCCCAAGTCACCAGAATTGTTTGTATTTGTCCTCCAATCTCTTTGGACCGGTCAGATCATAAATGGATTAACGGACTTAGAACTTCTAAAAAGGATTTGCCTAACGACCCCAAAAGTTTTCGTGAGTTCAGTGTTCCTTTTTCTTTTGTTGAAGACCGAAAGCAATATTCGCTTACCGAAAGCCTGAGAAAAAACACCAAGTCTGTATTCATTATTACTGGAACAGAGGACCCATCAGTTCAAGAGGTGAGGGATGTCGTCAGAGTTATTCAAATAAAAAACTATATGGAAATAGAAGGTATGGGACATGATTTCCGTCAATCCGAAGAATTGTGTCAACTAGTTGCAAACGAAATAGCGAAATATCTAGAAAAACAGGAATAAATATATTTTGCGGCGAACCATTGACACAGTTAGAACCTATTTTATTAAGGCAACTCAAATAAATTCCTACAACTATTAAATAAACCTTCTATAAATTAAAAGACTCTCTATCTGATACTGATATCTTTTCACCGAATACAAAATGAATTTTATCTTTAACAGGTTTGATCGAATCAAGTATGGCTTTTGCGTCATTAAACTCATCTTCATTATTTAGACTGCATATGATAAAAGAAATATCGTTTAAGGTGATATCACTAAATATTGCTGACTCAACGTAGTTTCTTAGTTTATGTATTCTTTTTTTCGAATTAGCATCTAAAAATTTTTCAAAAAATTTTTTATGAATTGCTTTTGCTATAAAAGCTTCTTTTAGGGTTAATACATTTTTGTCGTCAAATTGAAAATCTTTACTACTAACTGACCTAAAAGAATCTTCAGACGAAAAAACTGCTTTTTGTTCAATTTCCGGAGTAGGGTTTATAAAAACTGCCCAATTTCCATATCTTGGAGCCGCTCCTTCTATCATATCGTCATCGTCAGTTGCTAATGCAGTAAATATAGGGTTGTTGTTTTTATTACCCTCTGAAATAAATTGTCGTAATCCATTTTCTGCTGCCCTCCGATAATCTAAATAATCTTTAGGTAAAGATTTATTATTTGAAGTAGCTGATGTCTGCAATAACTCAATATCTGGATGGTCCCAAATGGTTTCAACTTTTCCTGATTGTAATAATCGTGCAATCGAACCCGCCGAAAGATTTATTGTAAAAAAATATTTTTTTTGCCATCTCTGATGCTTTCACCATGATTTCTTCATGTAACAAATCTGGATTAATGGTCGCATCATTATTAACTGCTTTACCTATAAAATCAGAAAATAATCTTTCAATGTTACTTTCTGAAAGTAGTTTAAGTGCTTTGTTTTTTTGTAAAACTATTGTCTCATTTTGACTGGGTCCATTAAGATTAATTTTCCCGAATTCTTCGTTTCCATTTGTTAAATTAGGTGGAATAAGTTCCGTCATATTTTATATTATAACTACTTTACCGAGTGATTGGATTTATATAAGGATAATAGAGAAATTATTAGAAATTATTTTTATTAAATATTAAACGGTAAAATTGGATAAAAACTACATTTTGCGGAGAGGGCGGGATTCGAACCCGCGAGCCTTTTACAGCGCAGACTTTCCAGGTCTGTGGAATGAACCACTATCCGACCTCTCCAAGTTTAGCCTATTCTATCCCCAGACTATGTAGGATGGAATGTCGAGCGTAGCGATGATCCCGACTTCATGTCGGGAAACCACTACCTGCCCGCAACGCTGTCACATAGCGACTGCAGGCGGGTCCGATTTATCCGCCGTAGCGAAGCGGAGGAGAACCCTTCTAAAACAAACAGAACGCAGTTATTATCTCATCTTAGCCCCCTTTCTTCAAAGGGGGTGTGTCCGTAGGACGGGGGATTTAATTATTTTTTTAGTATTTGATCCAACTTCCATTTTGCTTTTTGCAACAATACTTTTTCCGAATCAAACGCCAATTTTCTTGTTCCTTCTTCAAATGTCATCCACTCTCTTCCCAAAACAATCTCTGTATCATAGTATTTCAAGTTGCTTTGTTCCACATATTCCATCAAAAAAAATGTCACTTTTTTAATAATTTTTCTTTTTTGTAGTTTGTCCCAAATAATATAGTCATTTGACCCTACTTTAGCCACAATTTTTGTTTTTACTTTTCCCTCTTCTTCTACTTCACGCTGTGCCGCTTGTTTTAACACTTCGTTATCTTTTAAATGTCCTTTAGGAAATTTATAAATCGTTCTTTTGTTTTTACTAGCAAAGGTTTTGATAAGCAAAAATACTGGTTTACTATTCTCAATTTTATAAACTATCCCTCCAGCAGATCGTTCATCATAATATAGCTCCGGGCTGATTTGTGCTTGTTTTTCCATATCGTATTATATCTTTTTTGTATTTGTAATTCGTAATT
>Ga0172375_10000820_pt1 | contig 50323 bp, 49 predicted proteins | sample LakKiv1m_FD_114537 | JGI IMG/M metagenome (GOLD analysis project Ga0172375, IMG submission 114537) | Freshwater microbial communities from Kabuno Bay, South-Kivu, Congo - kab_092012_11.1m | ecosystem: Environmental > Aquatic > Freshwater > Lake | place: Democratic Republic of the Congo... | reverse complement strand
TTATTGCCGCATTTGCACTCCTGCTGGCGGCGTCCAATAATCTTCAAGGGGCCTTGATGGCACCGACCGAAGTGCTGGCGGAGCAGCATTACGAAACCCTCTCGCGATTTCTGAACCCTTTTGGTTTGAAAGTCGCTCTGCTGACGGGCAGCCTCCGGGAAAACGAACGAAGCGAGCTCCTGGCGGATCTTCGGAATCACCGGATCCACATCGCGGTCGGAACCCACGCATTGATTCAGGAAGGCGTGCGTTTTGCCAATCTGGGCCTTGTTGTCATCGACGAACAGCACAAATTCGGCGTTCGACCAAGGGCCCGCCTCCTCGCAAGCGAACGGAAACCTCATCTTCTCGTCATGACTGCGACGCCCATTCCGCGCACCTTGGGGTTAACGCTGTACGGAGACCTTGATATTTCAACGCTCAAAGAATTGCCGGCCGGCCGGAAACCCGTCAAAACCTTTTGGATCTCAAAAGATAAGGAGAAAGAAATCCTCCGGCATGTTCGGGAACGCGCCCTGGCCGGGGCCCAGGCTTACATTATCTTTCCCCTTATCGATGAAACCGAGAAAGCGGATCTTCTCGCGGCCACAAAAGAATACGAGCGTTTATGCCAAAATGATTTTGCGGAAATTTCCGTCGGATTGGTGCATGGGCGAATGGTCAAAAACGACCGTGACCGGGTCATGAAAAGCTTCCGGGAAAATACCGTGAAAATTTTGGTGGCCACCTCCGTCATCGAGGTTGGGATTGACAATCCGAATGCGACGACGCTGGTCGTCGAACACGCCGAGCGGTTCGGTCTGTCCCAGCTTCATCAGCTGCGGGGCCGCATCGGTCGCGGAGAAGCGGAATCTTTCTGCTTCCTCTTCGGAGAGCCCACAACCGACGAAGGGAAGCGCCGGCTCCGGATTCTGACTAAAATCCAGGACGGCTTCGCGATCGCCGAAGAAGACCTGAAACTTCGCGGTCCCGGTGATTTTCTGGGGACCCGGCAAAGCGGAAATCCTTTTTTCCGGCTTGCCGATCTGCTCGTCGACGCAGAAGCCCTACTCCTTGCAAGACGGGAAGCGAGCCATCTTCTTGAAAAAGACCCCTCTTTGCAAAGCCATCCTCTTTTGCATTATTTTGTGCAACAAGAAAGCGTTTCACTGGCTTCGCAGGAAGATTCTCCCACGGAATCTCCCAAGAAGCCGGACAGGAAAGAAAAATGAGAGTGATCGCCGGCACTTTAAAAGGAAGAAAACTATTCTTTCCGACAACAAAAGAAATCCGCCCCGCAATGGACCGCATCAAGGAAACTATTTTCAATATCTTGGGGCAGGATCTTTCAGGGCTAGCCATCCTGGACTTGTTTGCCGGCGTCGGCAGTCTGGGGATCGAGGCGCTTTCCAGGGGGGCTTCGCGCGCAACCTTCGTGGAAACCAACCCCCTTGCGGTGGAGTATATTGAAAAGAATCTGAATGCCCTCGGCCTGACACCGTATTCCGAAATTATGCGAACCCAGGTGTCCTCAGCTATTAAAACAATTACAAACCGGAATCAGAAATACGATATTATTTTTATCGATCCCCCTTACAGCCAAGGATTTGTGAAAAACACCTTGCTCCACCTTGACCAATCTGATATACTTCCGCCTCACGGATGGCTAGTAATTGAGCATATAAAGCACGAAGCACTGCCCGCAATTAAAACCGCAGCCCTTTATCGAACCAACAAATACGGCATAACGCGGTTATCTTTTTATTACAGGGCAGATAACGGAGGCGGTCAGAATGAAACGAACGGCGGTGTATGCGGGGACCTTTGACCCCGTAACCTATGGGCACATTGACGTGATCAAGAGAGCCTTGTCGATTTTTGACGGGCTACACGTGGTCGTCGCTTCCAGTGTGCGGAAAACCCCGCTTTTTACGGTAAAAGAAAGGGTCGGTTTTGTAAAAAAAGCGACCGCCGAATTTAAAAATGTCACCGTCGAAGCATATGACGGCCTGGTGGTTGAATATGCGGAAGCCAAAGGCGCCTGCGCAATGATTCGCGGGCTGAGGGCCATTTCGGATTTTGATTACGAATTTCAGATGACTCTCATGAACCGAAAGCTGGATGAAAAGATTCAAACTATTTTTTTAATGCCGTCCGAACAGCATTTTTATTTATCCTCCGCATTGGTCAAGGAAGTCGCCTGGTTCGGGGGCCATCGTCTCCGCGGATTGGTGCCGGCGTTTGTCGAAAAAGAACTGACCCGGCGGATACGAAAATCGTAAAGCCCGAGCGGCGACGGGGATTGAAAGCAACCGACCTATGCGAATTGATGTTTCAAAACTTAAAGACGGCGAAAGTTTTCTGGTTTCGCATGAATATGATGCGAAAGAACTGAAGGTCGAGCTGTGTGACGTAAGATACCTTTCGCCGCTCAATCTGCGGGGAACGCTCGGACGGGTAGGAGAATCGTTCTTTTTCAAAGGAAATCTGACGGGCCAAGTTGAATATTCCTGCACGCGCTGTCTTAAAGCTATTCGAAAAAAGGCCGATGAAGCCTTTGACCTTTATTATCCGGTCAAAGACGAAGAGTATCTGGAAACGACCGACGAGATCCGGGAAGTGATGCTTTTGTCCTATCCGGTCAAGTTTTTATGTTCTGATAACTGCCGAGGGTTGTGTCCCCATTGCGGAAAAGATTTCAATGAAGGGCGCTGCTCTTGTGCGTTTGAGGACGGGAAGGAAGGGTTCCCGGGGTCTTTTGACAAATTGAAACAGTGGCATAAAAAGAAAAAAACGGACGAAACATAAAACAGAAAGAACGAAATGGCACATCCAAAGCGAAAACATTCCAACATGAGAACCCGCCTTCGGCGGAGTCATCACGCGTTAAAATCAGCTTCTTTTTCCCGGTGCTCCCAGTGCGGCGCGGAAATTCTGCCTCACCGCATTTGTTCCTACTGCGGATATTACCGGGGGAAACCCGTCGTGACCATCCGGGTAAAAAGCAAAAAAGAAAAAAAGTGAAATCGTAATTCTTGCGCAAGCAGCCTAAAACCGTTACTCTGTTAGAGCAGACGATCTCATTGAGAAAGGAGAAAGGGTTTTTATGCAGGAGATGGCATTGACACCCCGCCGTATCGCAGTGGATGGAATGGGAGGAGATTACGCTCCGGCCGTCGTCGTTCAGGGAGCTGCGCAGGCCGTAACCGATTTCGATCTGGAAATTGTTTTGGTCGGGCAGGAACAGCTGCTGAAGCGAGAGTTGGCCAAGCACAAAGTTCCCGGAGGCCGCATCACCGTTCATCATGCCTCACAAGTCGTGGACATGGGAGAATCGCCCGTGCAGGCGATCCGGAAAAAGAAAGATTCTTCCGTCGCGGTTTGCATCGATCTGCTAAAGCAAAAAAAAGTTGACGCCGTTGTGACCGCCGGAAACACAGGCGCGGCAGTCGCGGCTTCGACGCTCAACTTGGGATTACTGCCCGGCATTAAGCGCCCCGGGATTGTCGTCAGCATTCCAACCCTTCACGGGATTTCTCTTGCTATTGATGTGGGCGCAAACGTCGATCCGACCCCCGAGCATTTGTTTCAATACGCGTTGATGGGCGATATTTATTCCCGTTCCATCTGCAAGAAACGCCGTCCCGCCATCGGCCTGCTGAATGTCGGTGAAGAGGAATCCAAAGGCACGACGGTCACCAAAGAAGCCTATAAACTTCTGCGGGAATCGGATTTCAATTTTATCGGAAACATCGAAGGACGGGATTTTTTTACCGGAAAATGCGACGTGATAGTCTGCGACGGTTTCGTGGGAAATATCGTTTTAAAATTAACGGAAGGATTGTTCGAGAATCTGGTGGAATTTGTCAAAAAGGAACTTTCGCAAAACTATTTGGCCCAACTCGGCTCTTTCCTCTGCAAGTCCGCCCTACTCAATGTCCGAAAGGAAGCGAATTATGAAGAAGCGGGAGGGGGACAGCTCCTCGGCTTGAACGGAGTCGTGATCATCAGCCATGGATCTTCAACGGCCTGGGCGATTCGAAACGCTGTTAAGAAAGCCGCTCAGGTTGTCGAATTTGACGTCAACGGTCATATCGTCACGGAAATCACCCAGCGGGATAAATTCAAAACGGAACCAGGGAATCACTCCGGGACCGCGTCGAAAGCAACGCCGGCGCAACCCGATGAAAAAAAATGACCGTGCAAGCGCAGCCGGCAACCGCCGCTTATTTCAACCACGTACTCAATCATTGAGGCCACTTGACTGAAATGAACACAAAAAACGAAATAGGCACTAAAATCGTCGGGATGGGGATTTGCCTTCCAGAAAAAATTTTAACAAATTTCGATATGGAAAAAATCGTTGAAACGTCCGACGAATGGATTCGAACGCGGACCGGCATTCAAGAGCGTCGGATTATCGAAAAAGGGCAAGCCACGAGCGATCTGGCCAGTGAAGCCGCAAAAGAAGCTTTGAAAAACGCGGGATTAAAACCGTCGGAAATCGATCTGATTGTGGTCGGAACGATCACCCCCGACATGCTGTTTCCGTCAACCGCCTGCGTTGTTCAGAGAAAAATCGGAGCGGAGAACGCCGCTTGTTTTGACATTTCGGCGGCCTGTTCGGGATTCCCCTATGCCTTGAGCGTCGCGGACGGACTGATCCGGGCGGGGCAATACCGAAAAGCTCTTGTCATCGGAGCAGAAGCCTTGTCGCCTTTCCTGGACTGGAAGGAACGCAGCACCTGCGTTCTCTTCGGGGATGGTGCCGGCGCTTGTGTTTTAGTCTCAACATCTCAAAAGGAAAAGGGGATTATCGCAACGTATTTGGGTTCAGACGGAACCTACACCGATATCCTCAAGATTCCGGCAGGAGGCTCAGCTTTACCGCCAACGCATCAAACGATCGATGATCGATTGCACACGCTAAAAATGGAAGGTTCGGAAGTTTTCAAAATTGCGGTTCGGACGATGTGCGACGCAATTTTTGAAATTGCCAAACGGGCAGGCGCAAAGCATACGGACATCGATTGTCTTATTCCACATCAGGCGAACTTGAGAATTCTTCAGGCGGTTGCCGAACGGGTGGATATTCCGATTGAAAAAGTTTTTCTCAATCTTCAACGCTACGGCAATATGTCCGCAGCATCGACGGCCGTGGCAATGTATGAAGCTTGGGAAGCCAAACGGCTTCCGCCCGGTTCCAATACTGTGCTGGTAGCCTTTGGGGGGGGACTGACTTGGGCGTCCATATGGATACGATGGTAAACATCGGCTCTTTTGCGCTGCTTTTTCCGGGACAGGGAGCTCAAACGGTGGGAATGGGCAAACTCTTTTTTGAAAACTCCCCTGAAGCCCGTGCGCTCTTTCTCAAAGCAGATGACATCCTTGGCTTTGAACTTTCAAAACTTTGTTTTGAAGGACCGGAGGAACAGCTGAACCTCACTCTGTATTCTCAACCCGCGATTTTTGTAACCAGCCTCGCGCTATGGACGGCAGTGAAAAATTCTTGCCCGGGCATTAACCCTGCCGTAACCTGCGGCCTCAGCCTTGGTGAATTTTCGGCTTTGACGGCCGCTGGAGTCCTCGGTTTTGAGGAAGGCTTGCGGTTAGTTCAAAAGCGCGGACGGTGGATGCATGCGGCGGGAGAAAAACAGCCGGGGACAATGTGCTCGATTATTGGCCTGTCTCCATCTGACTGCGAACAAGTGGCGGCTGAATCCGGCGCGTATGTTGCCAACTATAATTCACTGGAGCAAACCGCTCTTTCCGGAAACGCTGAGGCCATTGAAAAAGCGATGGCCCTGGCTAAAACGAAGGGCGCTAAAAAAGTCATCGCCCTGAAGGTTAGCGGAGCGTTTCATTCTCCTCTGATGTCAAGCGCGCAAGTTCTTCTTGCCGAAGAGCTTCGCCAGGTTTCTCTTGAAACCCCGGAAATCAGCGTGATCTGCAATGTGACGGCAGAAGTTACCTCCGAAGAGGAAACCATTCGGGAAAATCTCGAAGCACAGGTTACCCACTCGGTTCGCTGGGTTCAGACCATGCAAGAGATGGAAAAGCTCGGCATTAAAAATGCTTTGGAAGTGGGCCCGGGAAAAGTGCTGAAGGGTTTAGCCAAACGGAGCTTCCCTGGGTTCTCCGTTACCAATATCGAAACACCGCAGGACCTGGATCAATTAAGCGTTCTAATCGGAAATACTCGGACATAAAATCGAAAGGAGTTGTTATGTTACTTAAAGACCGCGTCGCGTTGATCACCGGAGGAAGCCGAGGCATCGGGCGGGAAATCGCTCTGACTTTTGCGCGCGAAGGGGCAACAATCGCTGTGTGCGATATTTCGCTTGAAGGACTGGAAAATGTCCGAAAGGAAATCGAAGCGCTCGGCGTAAAATGCTCGACGCATGAAGCAGACGTTCAAAAGAAGGAACAAGTTGACCAAACTGTCCAAAAAATTCTTGACACTCATGGTCGGATAGATATACTCGTCAACAACGCAGGGGTCACAAAAGACAATCTCATCGCAAGAATGAGCGAAAGCGAATGGGATCTTGTTCTTTCGATAAACTTGAAGGGAACGTTTTTGTTCACGAAGGCGGTTTGCAGATCGATGATTCGTGAAGGGCGGGGTAAGATTGTTAATATTGCTTCCGTGATCGGATTGGTCGGCAATTTAGGGCAAGCCAATTACTCCGCGTCCAAAGCGGGGGTGATTGCCCTGACAAAATCTGCAGCACGCGAGTTTGCGCGGAAGAGCATCTGCGTGAATGCGATTGCGCCTGGGTTCATCGAAACCCAGATGACGCAGGGATTGCAAGAGGAAATGAAACAAAGGGCGTTGGGAGGAATCCCTCTTGGGCGGTTTGGAAAAGCGAGTGATATCGCCGAGACAGCTCTTTTTCTCGCATCTGACAAGGCAGACTACATTACCGGGCAAGTCATCGTCGTCGATGGCGGCATGGTGATGTAAGCACAATAAGCGAACAAGGATTATTGAATCGTTGCAAAAAAGGAGGATTTTGTAATGGCCATTCAGGATAAGATCACTGAAATTATAGTCGAACAGTTAGGCGTAAAGCCCGAGGAAGTAACCCCGGAAGCTTCATTTGTGGATGATCTCGGGGCAGATTCTCTCGACACGGTTGAACTTGTCATGGCGCTGGAAGAGGAATTCGGGATCGAGATTCCCGATGAAGATGCCGAAAAAATTCAAACCGTCGGAGACGCTCTAAAATACATCGATGAGAAATCAAGCGCGAAGTAACGCCTTGAACTCTCATATCCTTCCATAACGCATGATGAAGCGAAGAGTTGTAATCACAGGGGTTGGGGTCATTTCCCCGATCGGCAATACGGCGGAATCTTTCTGGTCGGCATTGCTAGAAGGGAAATGCGGGGGAGATTACATCAAGTCCATTGATGTAAGTCTCTACAATTGCAAAGTTGCTGCAGAGGTCAAGCAGTTCGATCCTTCCAAATATCTAAATCCCAAACAATGCAAGAAAACGGATCGGTTTGCCCAGTTTGCCATCTGTGGCGCAGGAATGGCGCTTGAAGATTCCGGGTTGGAAGTTTCCCAAGAAGATGTCACGCGGTTCGGCGTTTTAATGGGGACCGGTATCGGGGGGCTGCATACCATTGAAGAACAATGTCAAGTCATGCAGACAAAAGGGGCGGACCGGATTTCTCCATTCACCATCCCCATGCTGATCGGAAATATGGCCGCCGGACTGGTCTCGATCCAGTACGGATTAAAAGGCCCAAACACTTGCGTGTCCACAGCCTGCGCAAGCGGAACCCACTCGATAGGAGACGCCTTTCGCCTCATCCAGCATGATGACGCTGATTTGATGGTTGCGGGTGGCACGGAAGCCTGCATCACTTATCTTGGATTTGGAGGGTTCGACAAAATGGGAGCCCTCACAACGCATAACGATGACCCCAAGTCATCTTCGCGCCCGTTCGATCAAACCCGGAACGGGTTTTTAATCGGAGAAGGCTGTGGCGTGGTAATTCTTGAAGAACTTTCACACGCGTTGAAAAGAAACGCCAGGATCTATGCGGAAATTGTCGGTTACGGACTGAACGCGGACGCCAATCACATCACGGCTCCAGATCCTGAAGCGGACGGACCGACCCGCTGCATTCTGCGCGCCATTCACGACGCAGGAATCAAACCCGAAGAGATTGATTACATCAACGCTCACGGGACGTCCACGCCGCTGAATGACAAAGTGGAAACTCTGGCAATCAAAAAAGCTTTTGGTGTCCACGCCAGAAAAGTTGCCATCAGTTCGACGAAATCCATGACCGGACATCTTTTGGGGGCAGCTGGCGGAGTGGAAGCGGTTGCCTGCGCTTACGCCATTACCCAGGAACGAATTCCTCCTACCGTTAACTACCACACTCCGGATCCGGACTGCGATTTGGATTATGTTCCCAATCAGGCAAGAGCGGCGAAATTAAAATACGTCCTTTCCAATTCTTTTGGGTTCGGTGGACACAACGCCGCGATTTGTTTTAAGAAATTCGAAGTTTGAAGCCCGCGCCAAAAGGCATCATCCCGCGAAACAAAATACTTTCCGGAACGCAGAATCGCCCAAAAAAAGTTCGTGAAAGGGAGGGTTCCCAGCGAGAAAACGCCCTGCGCCCCGGAGATTTTGAAACAAATGCAAAATTTTTAGCGATTCCGGAGAATTTACGCTATAATAGGGCGCTCGCGAGCAGGAAAAATCTTTAACTTGAGACAGAAAAGACAGTTATGCACCTTACACGATTAGAAATTTTTGGCTTTAAATCATTTTCGGACAAAACTGAAATTATTTTCGAAAAAGGCACCACAGCCATTGTCGGACCAAATGGCTGCGGCAAAAGCAACATTTCCGATTCCATCCGCTGGGTCTTGGGGGAAAGGAGTCCCAAAACTCTCCGGGGCGGAAAGATGGAAGACGTTATTTTTAGCGGCACGCAATTCCGGAAGCCTCAAGGGTTCGCCGAAGTGTCTTTAACGATAGACAATCACGATCGAATTCTGCCTATCGCCTACGATGAAGTGGTGATCACCCGCAGACTTTACCGCTCTGGAGAAAGCGAATACCTGCTCAATAAAACCCAGTGCCGCTATAAAGACATCCAGGAAATCATTCTGGACACCGGCATCGGCTCAAATTCGTATTCCATGATCGAGCAGGGGAAAATTGACTATATCCTGAACGCTCAGGAAGAAGAGCGCCGTTTTTTGATTGAAGAGGCCGCCGGTATTTCGAAGTATAAAGTTAAAAAAGACGAAGCGCTTCGAAAACTCGAGCGCACGGAAGAAAATCTGCTTCGGCTGCAGGACATTGTCAGTGAAGTCGAGAAAAATATCAATTACGCGGAACGGCAGGCAAAACGGGCCGCGAAATACAAAGAGCAATTTGACACCTTAAAACGCCTCGAGACGCAAAAGGCCTTTTTGGACATCAAGGATTTGACGGACGAAAAGGATCGTATCGCATCCCAACTCGCCGAATTGCTCACGAACGATGAAAAGCACGAACTTGAACTCGGAAAGAAAACTGAGGAACTTGCGGCGCTGCAAAGCGAACTCACCGTCCTTGAACAAAACAAGGCGCGAACGGGACAGAAGAAATACGAGGCCATGCTCCGGTTGTCTGAGCTGAATTCGAAAACGCAGGCAAACGGCGAGAGGAAACTGCTCCTGGAACGGGAAGATGAAGAATTGGAGCGGGAAATGGTCCGCGGCGAGGAAAAAATCCGGAGCCAGCATGCCGACACCCAGGAAAAAGAGCGGGAGATTTTCGCCTTGGCGCAGGAGAAAGAGACCTGGTCGGCAATGACGGAGCAGGTCATTGCCCAGCATGAAGCCATTCATCAGACCCTTCGCGAGAAAGAATCCCGCGCGAGAGAATTGCGATCCAGGATTTTTGAAATCGCTGCGCAAGCGGCGGAAAAACGGAACAAGCTGATTGAAACCGAAATTTGCGATCAGCGGGAGAAAACAAAACGCCAGCAGGCCAACCAGCAGAAGGAAAGACTTTGCAAAGAAAAAGAGTCTTGCCTTGGAAAATTGAATGCGGGGAATTCACAGGACCCGGAACTGGACCGGGCGGCATCCGAAAGCCTCCGGCGCAAAGAAGCGGCGGTACGCGTCAAAGAAGAAATCGAGACGGCCGTCAAGAATTTGAACGGCGACATTCTGGACCGTAAGATGCGGCTTCAAGAAGTCCGGTCGCGCCTTGAGTTGGTGGAAACCCTCAATAAACAGGGGGTCCTCGGAAAGCAGGTTTCCGAGCAAGTCTACGCAGAAAGTCAGCGCGAAGGATCTCCCGTGTTTGGATTGGTCCAAAAGCTGTCGGACACGCTGCAAATCACAGAAGGTTACGAACTAGCCATTAAAGCATGCCTCTCTGATTGGATTCATGCCCTTATCGTGAAGAATACCGGCGACACTTCTAAAATTCTTGAATACGCAAAATCAGCGGGGACGCGCGGGCTTCTGTTGGCAACCTTGCCGAAAGACCCCGTTCTCACGGAGACCGAAACAACGATCTCACCCGAGGAGACATCGTCCTTTCTGGGGCTTGCAAAAAACTTTGTCAGTTTGCCTCCTGAATATCGCTTCCTCGAGCAGGAGCTTTTTGGAAACGTTCTCGTTGCCGGAGTGCTTTCGCCGGACCTGCTTCCGCATTGGTTGAACCTTGCTCACAAAACGAAAATTGTGACGCAGGACGGATTTGTCCTCGGTCCTCAGAGACGGGTGCAATACTTTGGCGAATTCATCATGGAAAACCTCTCGGATTCCGAGATGGATCCGGATGTTTTGCGCAAAAAACTGGATCACTTCGGAAACGAGATTGCGCTCCTGGAAAACGATTTGACAGGACGTCAGGATGCCATCCGGCGCCTTGAGGAAGAACTCGAAACACTGAACCGGGAATTGGTTCAAAACCGGATCGCAGCGGAAAGCTCCGCTCGCGTACGGGAATCCCTGGAAACCCAATTGAAGCGGCTGGACGAAGAAATTATCTATCAGGAGATGGAAGGGGAGCAGGCTCGGTCTGAAGGGGAGCGGCTCGGCAATGAAAAGAGAGCTCTGGAAGAACTGTTGGGGGCCATCACCGCAAATGAGCAAACCGAGCAAAAACAACTTGAAGACATTCTAGGGGAACTGAATTCCCTGGGACAGAAGAGGGAAGAACTTTCGATGCGGGTCAACGAACATTCGAAACGCCTTGAACGCTTTATGGATCAGCAAAAATTCCTGAACGAATCCGTGGAACTTTTGAACCGTAACATCCGATCCGAATCCGAATCGCAGGAACGACGGAAAGGGAAACTGGACGAAAATCACCTTACCGTAAACCGTCTTTCGGAGGAAATCACAAGCGCCGGACAGATTCGACAAGGGCTTGAATCAGAGATTGCCGCCATCGAGCAGGTGCTCGGTGAATTGGAATCCCAACGGTCCCGATTGTCCGACGAAAAAGACGCGTTGTCCAAATATCTGCAGGAGCTGCGAACCCTTGCGGATCAGCGCAAGGAACGTCAGTACGCGCTGGATCTGCAAAAAGTCGAAATCACCTATAAGATTCAAGCGATCGACGAAAGACTAACCGGGACTTATCACATTGATCTCAAAACTCTCAATCGGGAAGATTACGACCTTTTAAATGTGAACCGGGCCGACATCGAACCTCAAATCAATCAATTGAAAGAAAAGCTTGAAACGATCGGAACCGTCAACCTGCTTGCCGTTGAAGAATACGAATCCCTGAAGGAACGCTACGGCTTCCTCAGCGCGCAAAAGCAGGATTTAGAAAAAGCGAAGGAAGAACTCCTTGAGGCTATCCGAAAAATCAATCGCACGACCAAACAGCTTTTCGAGCAAACTTTTCTAGCCGTTCGAACCGCCTTCTCCGAATATTTCAGAACTCTTTTCAGCGGAGGTCATGCAGAACTGATTCTCGTTGATGAAACAAACCCTCTTGAGTCCGGCATCGATATTGTGGCGAAACCCCCCGGGAAAAAACCTCAGCAAATTACTTTATTGTCGGGAGGTGAGAAAGCCATGACCGTGATCGCGTTGCTGTTTGCCTTATTCAAGGTAAAGCCATCGCCCTTTTGCGTCTTGGACGAAATTGACGCGCCTCTGGACGAAGCCAATGTCGATCGTTTTCTCCAAGTCGTCAAAAGTTTTCTCCCAACGACGCAGTTTATTGTGGTCACGCACAGCCGTAAAACGATCGCCGCATCCGACATCCTGTACGGCGTCACCATGGAGGAAGCGGGCGTTTCCAAGATCGTATCGGTCCGGCTGGTAACAGAGGGGCCCAAGGCCCCCCACACGGAACCGCAGGTCGTGAAGGAAAACGAAAAAACCTTGAATGATCTTTTGGCATAGCGCAATATTCTTAACCCTTATTAAGGAGACGATGCAATGAAAAAAATAACGGCATTTTTGCTTTTAGGAGCGATCTCTTTTTCGGGATGCGCCACTTCGCTGGATGAGACACAAACCGGTGCGTTGGCTGGGGGTGGGCTGGGCGCAGGTCTGGGCGCAATTATCGGCAATCAGACGGGACATGCTGGAGCGGGAACCGCCATCGGAGCCGGAGCCGGAGCCCTTGCAGGGGCCTTGTTGGGCGAAGGGATGAAACGATCCAAGGAATCCGCAAAAGCCGAAATGCGACAGGAAATGGCCCAGCAACAATATGGCGCCTACGGACAACCTTACGCCGCGCCTCAGCAACCGGTTCAAGCGCCCGCTTATCAGGCGCCTCAACCGGCTCAACAAAATTACCAGGAAGCCCATACGAAATACAACCCGAGGACCGGGCAGACTTTTCCCGAACGGTACAAATACGATCCGAATACCGGCGAGGAGTTGCAGTATATCCGTTGAGACTTTCGCGTTTTTTTAAGACATGTCTTCGGCCGGGAACAGGCATCACATGAATGCCGGCAATAAAGGCAGAAAATCGACAATCCGTTACGCGACATGAATCTTGCAAACTGGATCACCCTACTTCGGATTTTACTCATCCCCTTTTTTATTACCGCCATCGTTTATTACGACCCGGCCCGTCCCTATTTCAAATGGATCGCATTTTCTTTTTTCTTTGCCGCCTGCATCACGGACGCCATTGACGGGCTCATCGCAAGAATTCGAAAGGAAAAAACAACTCTCGGAAGTTTTCTCGACCCCTTTGCGGATAAATTGCTTCTCTTGACCGCCTTTTTGTGTGTCAGCCTGTCTCCCAGTTATGTTCACGCGCTTCCACTCTGGGTGTTAATTGTTATCGTTTCCCGTGAATTCCTGTTGTTTTCCGGACTCTTAATTCTTTTTTTCAGTCAGAACAAGATCATCATTGAACCGAACCTCCTCGGCAAATTCACAACCGTCATCCAGATGCTGACCGCCGGAGCGCTACTCGGCGAATTTATTTGGGCGCCTTATCCTGCCTATCTTGCGGCATTCCTGACTATTCTCTCCGGCTCGACCTACATCATCCGCGAGGCAAGGAGGCTGAATCATGGCGCATCCTCCCGCTGACAATTCCTCCCCCAAAAAAACTTATCCGGTTGTAGCGATTGTCGGCCGGCCCAATGTCGGGAAATCCACGCTGTTCAACCGATTGGTCGGTCGGCGGAAAGCCATTGTGCAAAAAGAGAAAGGGACGACGCGGGATTCCATTCAGGAAGCAGTCACTTGGCAGGGAAAAACTTTTCTGCTCGCCGATACCGGAGGGTTGGAATTTGCCCCCAAGAACACCCTGCAAGCCGCGGTGGAAATCCAGGCAGAGACGGCGCTGTCTGAAGCCGACCTGATTTTATGGATTGTCGATAGCCTTGAAGGGATCGTCTCGTTGGACGAGCGCATTGCCGAAAAACTCCGGAAGGCCAATAAAAAAATCCTGCTCGTCGCGAACAAGTCCGACACCCCGTCCCGCGATTTTAAAAACTCGGATTTCTATCGATTTGGCATCCCGGATTTTTTCCATGTTTCCGCAATGCACGGGCACGGGACGGGAGATCTTCTTGATCGTATTGCCGAATTGCTGCCGCCCGCTTCCGAATTCAGTCCGTCACCATGGGAATTTACCCTTGCCATCGTGGGAGAACCCAATAGCGGAAAGTCCACTTATCTAAACCGGATGCTGGGGCGCAACCGGGCCTTGGTATCCCCGATCCCCGGAACCACGCGGGATGCGATCGAAGAAGCCCTCGTCCGGGACGGGAAAACCATTCGGATCGTGGATACCGCCGGATTTCGAACGCGCGACAAGGTTAAAGAGGCAAGCACTTTTTTCAGCATGAACAGGACCCGCCAGGCCATTCAGGATTCCGATATCGTTCTCCTCTTTTTTGATGCTCAGCGGGGGTTCCTGAAAACATCAAAAGTGATTGCCGGATTGGTTCGGGAACTCGGACGAGGAGTTGTCCTGGTTGCCAATAAATGGGACCTCGTAGAAAAAACAAAGTCGGCCTATGCTGAAGATTTTAAGGGAGACATTGCTTTTCTGACCACCTGCCCCATGGAATTTATTTCCGCAATCAACGGAGAAAATATCGAATCCCCGATCCGGCAGGCCTTCTCTCTATGGGACGCCTACAAAAGGAAAATTTCGACCCATGACTTGAACGAGACCCTTCACGTGCTTCTCAAACGGAAGCCGCCCCCGCCGCCGGCAAAAGTTACTTTCCTGCTTCAAACGGGAATCAAACCTCCCTCCTTCGTGTTTTTTTGCCGTCAAATCAAAAGAATCCCGGAACACTATTTGCTTTATTTGAAAAACAGTTTGAGTGAAAAATTCCAACTTGGCGGTGTCCCGATTCGGGTTCGGCTGAAAAAAGCCGATAAATAAAAGGAGGTCTTCGTGCTAAATTTAATTCTGTCGTGCGCCGCTTCGTTTTTTTTAGGTTCTTTTCCGTCCGGCTGGGTCATTGGAAAATGGGTGAAGGGAATTGACATCCGCCAACATGGCAGCGGAAATGTCGGTGCGACAAACGTGTTCCGTGTGGTCGGAAAAAGCTGGGGGGGATTAGTCCTGCTCCTGGACGCTTTGAAAGGCTTGATCAGCGTAACCATCATTGCCTCCTTCTTTCTTCAGGAGCATTCTTCGTTTTCAAGCCCCTTATGGAGACTGGTCACAGGCTTCGCGGCAATTGCAGGACACAACTGGACTCCCTTTCTTGCTTTCAAAGGGGGAAAAGGCGTCGCAACCTCTCTTGGAGTGGCGTTGGGGCTTTTTCCAAAAGCCGCATGCTCAGCCTTAGCCTCCTGGGCAGTTGTTTTGGCAGTGTCCGGATACGTATCTCTTGCCTCTATTGCCGCGGCCATTAGTTTCCCGGCGTGGATGTTTTTCTTTTACCGCCAGACGGCTGGCTCTGCCATTCTTATCGGCCTCAGCACCCTGCTTGGCCTACTCATTCTTTACACGCATCGAACCAATCTTGTGCGGCTTCTAACCGGGAAGGAGCACCGCATTTGGAAAAAATGACCCTCTCGCCGAGGCTTAAAGTCTCCGAAGGCGCTTTCACAATCGACGGACAGCCTCAATTTCTAATCGGCGGAGAATTTCAATATTTCAGAATCAAGCACGACCTCTGGGCGAGCAGTCTCGCCAAAGTTGCCCAATCCGGAATTTCCATTATTTCATCCTACATCCCCTGGATTTGGCACGAATGGACAGAAGAAAAATTCGATTTCACGGGAAAAACCCATCCCGGAAGAAATTTGCTGGGGTTTCTTGAGGAAGTGAAGCGGCAAAAACTTCTGTTCATGGCAAGGCCGGGACCTTTTATCTACGCCGAGTATCAAGGCTTCGGAATTCCTTTCTGGGTAGCTAAAAATTATCCGGAAACCGTTGTCGTCCGTTCAAACGGCACTCCGGACCGGGGTGCTTTCTGGAACAATTTTTCCCTGGGACATCCGACCTATCAGAAACTTGTTAAACGCTGGTATTCCAAACTCTTTCAAATCCTCTCCCCCTACTGGAATCAGCCAGTCCTCAGCCTTCAGTTGGATAATGAAATCGGGTTTCTCTATGCGGCTTCAAGCGGGCTCATCGATTTCAACATCGATACGCGCTACCGCTTCAGCCTGTTTCTGAGACAAAAATACGGAACGATTGAAAATCTCGAGCAGGAATGGGATAGAAAACTCGGATCGTTTTCGGAAGTGTCCCCGCCCCGGCACCCCTTTTCACAGCCGGAAGTCATGGATTGGCAGGAATTCCTCGAACTTTGGACCTGCGATTTTTTAAGAAATCTGAAACAGGTTCAAAACGCATTGGCACCTGTCATTCCAACCACTCACAATGAACCCGTGTTGCCTTACAGCCCCTGTTTGCCTAGCCAGCATCTGAAAATCGTCGATTTTATCGGTTATGATATTTATCCGAAACAGTCCTCGGGGAACCATGTCTCGGATTTCCCCTTCGTCAATTCCATTTATCCTTGTCTTCTTAAACCTTATACGGACATCGGACATCCTCTCCTTGCTTTAGAACTCGGTCTTGGCTGGCCGGATCCGAGGACCCAAATCCGCCAGGAAACCGTCGTTCACAGCGTAGTCGGCTCGCTGGCCCATGGCGTCAAAGGCTGTTGTTTTTTCCCCATCCACGACGGAGTGGAAACAAACGGGCAGATTTATGATTTTCGTTCGGTCCTGAACCATCGGGGTGAGACAACAAACCATTTTCCGGTTTTGCGCCAGACCGTTGACTTTATCCGCAAACATGAGAATGAACTCATCTATTCCGAAGGCGTGTACGATCCGATCGCGTTTTTGACTTATCAGCCCAATTTCAGATTTCATGCCGAAGATTATCTCCCGTTCCTGGGCTATCCGGATCCAGTGAAATATCTCGGATCGATGGGGACCTTCGGCCTTCTTGCGGTTTTCATGACGGCCGGGTACAACCCCCAGATCCTCGATCTCGCACAAACGCCTGACCATTTGCTCGAGAAATTCAAACTTCTGTTTCTTTCCAATAAAGGCTATCTGGATGAAGCGGCCTACCAAAAATGCCTGCGCTACGTCAAAAACGGCGGAACGCTGATCACCTTTCCGAACACCCCGCTTAGGGATCTTGGAGGAAACAGACTTGCGTCACGAAAGGAGCTCTTTCCGTACGCCCCGGAAAGATCAAAATGGTTCGGGAACTTTTCTATCATCCGGAAGCTTCTCTGGGATTACGGAATTAAATATCTTCTCTTCGAAAGGAGAAAACTCGAAAAGAGCCATTCGACCTCGCTCCACATCATCGATCTTTTTGAGCCCCTGCTCAGCATGATCGGCATGAAACTCCCGCAGATTGAATTCCAGTCGGAGCAGGGTAAAAAGGTCACCGGAAACTATTTTGTTCAATTTTACCGCACCAAACAGGGAATCCTCCTGAAGCGGAAAAATAAAACGGCCGGGTACTGCCATCCCTGCGGAAAAGGGAAAAGTATCGTGCTAGGCACTCTTCCGGGCGGGTTTTACATGACTCCTCATTATTATCAATCCCGTGGAACAGACCGGAAGGAATTGACTCTTTTCGCCCATGACCTTGCTTCAAAGTCAGGCGTCACACGAAGGTTTGAAACCGGCATGGAGCTTGAGATCGTCATCCGAAAATCGACTAAAAAAGCAAAAACCGGACTGATTTTCATTTTAAACCGTCTCGGAAGGCAGACTGGGGCACTGGTCTTCCGTGATTTGCAGCTGTCGCATCTTGAGCGGGTATTTGGATCGGAGAAATCCAAGGCATTCCTTGAAACTTCAGACCGTATCCGTTTGGAAATTGCCGGTCATGACGCCTTGATCTTGCGTTATGGTGAAACCTGAAAAAAGAATTGACGCAACAGCGGCGCGAGCCTAAAATGTGTCTGAATTTCATTTTGCCTGCCCGAGAAAACTTACGGAAAGCTTTTCTTAAAATCCGCTCAAAACAGCGTCTTTAAGCTTTACAAAGCCTGCGTGCAAAACTAAAATACATCTAATTTGATCTCATTTACAATCAACAAGTTAGAGAAAAAGAGGACGAACATGACAGAAGCCAAAAAGAAATCGCAAGAGAAAGAAATACGAAAAGACGATATCAAAGTACGCCTCAAGGAAATCCAGGAGAAAAAGAAAAATCTTGAATTAACGCTGCTTCAAATCGAAAAACAGTTCGGAAAAGGGTCTATCATGAAAATGGGCCAGGGAAAGAGGGAAGATGTCCCTGTGATTCCCACAGGCGCAATCACGCTGGATATCGCAACCGGAGTTGGCGGAGTTCCCCGGGGGCGAGTCGTGGAAATTTTCGGACCGGAATCAAGCGGAAAAACCACATTGAGTCTCAGCATTATCGCTCAAACTCAAAAAACCGGCGGCGTGGCGGCATTTATTGACGCCGAGCACGCGCTGGATCCAGTTTACGCGGAAAAACTGAGCGTCAATCTGGAAGAGTTGCTCATCTCTCAGCCGGATACCGGCGAACAGGCGCTTCAAATCGCCGAAATGCTCGTCCGCTCCAATTCCGTTGATCTGGTCGTCATCGATTCCGTAGCCGCGCTGGTTCCAAAAGCCGAGATCGAAGGAGACATGGGCGATTCCCACATGGGACTTCAAGCCCGGTTGATGTCCCAGGCATTGAGGAAGCTGACCGCAATCATCAATCGGTCAAAAACCTGCGTGATTTTTATTAACCAGATCCGAGATAAACTGGGAATTATGTTCGGGAACCCCGAAACGACTCCCGGCGGAAAGGCCCTCAAATTTTATTCCTCGTTAAGACTGGACATCCGAAGAGTTGCGTCATTGAAAAAAAGCGACGAAGTGATCGGAAATCATGTCCGGGTCAAAGTCGTCAAAAATAAAGTCGCGCCTCCGTTCCGAACAGCGGAGTTTGACATTCTTTTCGACGAAGGCATTTCCCGCTCCAGCTCGATCATCGATATCGCGATCGGAAATCAGATTTTTGAAAAACAGGGAACCTGGCTTTCCTATCAAAACGAGCGTCTGGGACAGGGAAAAGACCAAGCCCGGCTTTTTTTAAAAGAGAACCCGAAGCTGCTTGAGGAAATCGAAAATAAAGTTCGGGAGAAAATGCTCGCGGGAACCGCTACGGGAAACACTGCCCCCGCCCCGGATCCGGCGCCTTCAGCCGAATGAGTCCGGAAGAAACGCGAGCGGCCCTCGATTACGCGCTAAAGCTGCTGGCGATCCGGAAACGGACTTCCCGGCAGCTCGAACTGCGTTTGATCGAAAAAGGGTTTGATGAGGAAATCATCTCGCGGCTCATAAGAAATCTGGAAGAAAGAAAACTCCTGGACGACGCGGATTTTGCGAAAAGTTTCGTTCAGGAAAAAAGAAATCTGCGGCCGATGGGAAAGCGCCGGTTGGAATACGAGCTAAAAACAAAAGGCATTCCAAAACCGGTCGCGGAATCGGCCCTGTCGGACATCAGCGAAGAAGCCGAGCGGGCAGCAGCAGGAGATCTTGCCGCGGCAAGGGCAGCCGCTCTCGGCAATCTTACGCGGGAAAAGAAACGGAAGAAAATTTACGATTATCTTGTACGTCGGGGATTCACATTTGACTCAGCGCGTGAAGCCATTGAAAGAATTCAATAACCGAACCGCCGCTATCAAACACGCGGGAAAAACCGAGAAACGATTTTAATGATTCGACATCATGAAAACCGATGAGATCCGAAAAGAATTTCTAGACTTCTTTCAATCCAAGGGGCATTCGATACAACCAAGCGATTCTCTAATTCCCCAGGAGGATCCGACTCTTCTGTTTACCGGCGCCGGAATGAACCAATTCAAGGAATACTTTCTCGGAATTCGAAAAGACATGAACCGGGCCGCAACCTGCCAAAAATGTCTCCGCACCGGGGATTTGGACAATGTCGGGAAAACCCCCTATCATCATTCGTTTTTTGAGATGCTTGGCAATTTTTCTTTCGGAAATTACTTCAAGAAAGAAGCCATCGCTTGGGCGGTCGAATTTCTCACTCAACGGCTTCGAATCCCGATCGAGCGGTTGCGCTTCAGTGTTCACTCGGACGACACGGAAGCTTACCAAATCTGGACCGAAACACTCAAAATCCCCGCTGAACGGGTCAAAAAACTCGGTGATCGCAGTAACTTTTGGCCCGCCAACGCACCCGCGGAAGGTCCCAATGGCCCCTGCGGGCCCTGCTCGGAGATTTTTTACGATCAAGGAGTTTCTTTCGGTTGCGGCAAGACAACTTGCGATGTGGATTGTGACTGCGGACGGTTTGCGGAAATCTGGAACCTAGTCTTCACTCAATTTAACCGCCAGGATGGAGGGATTCTCACTCCGTTGGCAGCAAAAAACATCGATACGGGAGCCGGACTGGAACGAATCGCATGCGTTCTTCAGGGAAAGAAAAACAATTTCGAGATCGATATCCTGAGTCCCCTGGTCGAGTGGGTACTTAAAAGGTTCGGGACCCCTCCTGGGCCAGAAGTCTTATTGCTCGCTAAAATTATCGTGGACCACACTCGTGCCGCAACATTCGCAATCGCGGATGGCGTTCAGCCGTCAAACGAAGGACGGGGATATGTCATCCGGAAACTGATCCGCCGCGCCGTGTGGAGAGGTAGAACTCTTGCTAAACAGCAGGCGGGTCAACCTTTCCTGGACGCCTTGGCTTTAGAAATAGCCCGCATCATGGACAGCGCTTATCCCGCTCTAAGCAAAGAATTGCCCCGCATTCAAATGCTTCTCCGTGGCGAAGAAGCGCGGTTTCTTGAAACGCTGGAAGACGGCAGAAAGACCCTGATTCGAATGATTGAGGAAACGCTGGAAAAACACGAAAACATTCTTTCCGCGGAGACGGTCTTTAAACTTTATGACACCTACGGATTCCCGGACGAATTAACGGCTACGATTGCTTTGGAGAAAAATCTCAAAATCGACTCTGAAGGATTTGAAGCATTAATGGAAAATCAGCGACAGAAAGCAAAAGAAGCCAGCAAAATTGCCGATTCCATATTTATCACTCAAGAAATTCCCGCCGGACTGAAAAATCAGCCTCCGACCCGATTTCTGGGTTATGAAACTCTGGAAGCTTCGGGAACGGTTTTATTCTCGGAGAGAGGGCGTGAAACCGCATGGATCGTTCTCGATCAAACACCGTTCTACGCTGAGCAGGGAGGTCAAGTCGGCGACCAGGGAATGCTCGAGTGGGACGGCGGGCGAGCAAAAGTTCTGGACACTCAGAAAAAAGATTCATGGATCATGCATCGGGTTGAGATACCCCCTTCGTTACCCGGAGAAGGGATCCGAGTAACGGGACGGGTCGACCGGGAACGGCGGGCTGCCATCAGACGCCACCACACCGCTACACACCTCTTGCATGCGGGGCTACGGAAAATTTTGGGACCTCACGCAAGGCAACTGGGCTCTCTGGTCAGCCCTGAAAAACTCCGGTTTGATTTTTCCCATCCGAAAGCCTTAACAGAACCCGAGCTCAAAGAAATTGAAAATTTCGTCAATTCGGCTATACTGAAAAACCTTCTTGTTTCGACAGACGAAAAAAATCTCAAGGACGCTCAGCAAGAAGGAGCCCTTGCTTTTTTTGGAGAGAAATACAAGGAAAAGGTCCGTGTTATTTCGATCGATGAGAGACTCAGCCAGGAGCTTTGCGGAGGAACCCATGTCGAAAGGACCGGCGACATCGGGATCCTGTTCATTACGGAAGAATCTTCCGTAGGCAGCGGCACGCGGCGAATCGAAGCGGTAGCAGGATTCGCCGCTTTGGCCTATGTCCGAACGATGCAGGATCAACTAAGCCGGGCTTCCGAGACCGTAAAAGTCTCCCCGGCGGAACTTCCCGAACAGATCGAGAAACTCCTGAAAAAGCTCCGGGATTCCGAAAAAAAACGGGGGAAAACGGGCGTTTCACCCGAAGAGATTCGGCAATTAGTTCGTGACGCCGCGACGATCGACGCGTTAAGGCTGGTTGTCCCAAAAGCCTTTTCGGGGATGGAAATCAACTCGCTCCGTTCCGTTGCGGATCAGCTCCGGAAGACTTTTGAAAAAGAAGAAAGTGTGGCGGTTTTGTTCGACGTAGACGCGAATCATTCCGTCCGGTTTGTCGTCTCGTCCGGTTCGCCGAGGATTGACGCTTCCCAACTGGCAAATCAAATCGCTCGCATTCTCAACGGCAGCGGCGGCGGGAAAAAAGAATTTGCGCAGGGAGGAAGCAAGTCTCCGGACCTTTTGGAAGCTGCGCGGAAAGAAATTCCGGAAATCGTCCGGGAACTTTTAAGCAGACGGGAGAGTTGAAATGCAAGTGATTCAATGGGACAAAACGGCATTAAGGCGAATCAACCGCGAATTGCAAATCACGATCGATAAAGCCCTCTTTAAAAAAGTCAACCGGATTCTATGGGAAGTCAAAGACCGGGGAGATCTGGCCGTTCGCCGGTTTACCCGGGAATTTGACGGCATCGATATCCCCTTGAAAAAGCTCAGGGTCACCGAGGGAGAAATCAACCGTGCTTTTGAAAAAATCAGCGTCCAGTTCGTCCCGATCCTGAAGTTGATCACGGAGAATGTCCGGCAGTATTACGAAAAGGATCTTCGAAATTCTTTCCGAATTAAGGGGAAAGACGGAGTATTGCTCGGAAAAAATTATTTTCCCATGAACCGGGTGGGCATTTATGTACCCGGAGGGCAGGCCCCTCTTGTTTCGACGGTTTACATGACCGTCATTCCCGCAAAAGTCGCGGGGGTAAAAGAAATCGCCCTTGCGACCCCGCCCAATCGGGAGACAGGTGAAATTGACCCCCATATTCTGGTCGTGGCAAGTCTTCTCGGAGTCAAAGAAATCTACCGAATCGGCGGCGCACAGGCCATCGGTGCGTTAGCGTTTGGAACCCGAACCGTTCCCAAAGTCGATAAAATCGTCGGCCCCGGAAATCCCTATGTCACCGAAGCCAAACGGCAGGTTTACGGTTACACCGGAATTGATCTCATTGCCGGACCGAGCGAAGTCTGCATCATCGCTGATTCTTCCGCCAACCCGAATTACATCACCTGCGATTTACTGGCACAAACGGAACATTTCGGCGGACTGGGCGTGCTGATCACCCCTTCCGCCAAGCTGATTGAAATCATGCGTCGACGGGTCGATTCCGGGTTTATCCTTCAGGTCAAAAACATGGACGAGGCCTGTGAAGCGGCTAACGAAATCGCGCCCGAGCACGTCGAGATCATGACGGAAAAAGCAAGGACGGTTGCGGAAAAGATCACCAACGCAGGCTCCGTTTTCGTCGGCCACTATTCGCCGACCGTCATCGGCGATTATATCGCGGGTCCCAGTCACGTTTTGCCCACGGCGGGAACGGCAAAATATTTTTCCGCCTTAAGCGCTTCGGACTTCATCAAAAGCACGCAAATCATTGAATACAACAAGGAGGCCCTGGCCCGCGTGAGGGATCACGTCCGCAAACTGACCGAAATCGAAGGACTTGTCCTGCACCGTATCTCTCTCGAAGCTCGTTTTAACGACACAGACAAGTCCAAAGAAAAAGAAACGGGGAATTCGGAAACGAAAGGTTAAAGGCCATGAAAAAGAGGAATGTCTGTCTCCAGCGGCATACAAAAGAAACCAAAATCTCCGTAACGCTCGGAATCGACGGGACCGGAAAGTCCAAGATCTCGACGGGAATCGGATTTTTGGACCACATGTTGGAACTTTTTGCCCGTCACGGTAAATTCGATCTTGAGATCAAAGCAAGGGGGGATTTGCGCGTTGACCGACATCACACCAACGAAGACACGGGCATTGCGCTTGGCAAAGCGTTCACCTCCGCGTTAAAAGAAAAAACAGGAATTGTGCGATACGGTTTTTTCTGCGTTCCAATGGGGGAAGCGCTGGCGCGCGTCGCACTCGATTTGTCGGGAAGGCCCTCTTTTTATTTTCGATCGGAATTCAAATTGAACCAGCGCGCAGAACCATACAAAATCGAAGATGCGGAACATTTTCTCGAGAGCTTTTCTCAAGCCGCGGGGATCAATTTACATATCGACGTTCTCGCAGGAAGACAGCTGCATCACGTCCTTGAGGCTGTTTTCAAGGCCCTCGCCCGCGCACTGGATCAGGCAACGCAAATCGACCCCCGGGAACGGGGAATTCCCTCCACCAAGGGAGTTTTATAACTTCAAGCACGGAAACGGATCACGAGCCGATAACATTTTAAAAAGCCCCGGCCATGCAAACATGCTTTTAATCGTTGATTACGGAATGAGCAATTTACGCAGCGTCGCCAAAGCCTGTGAAGCGCTTGGCGCAAACGTAACGGTTTCGGGTCTGCCCGAGGCATTCGATCATGCCGATAAAGTCATTTTGCCCGGTGTCGGCGCGTTCGGACATGCCGTCGCCGAGCTGAAGTTCCGTCGGCTGATTGCCCCCTTGAAATCCTTTATCGCCTCGAAAAAACCTTTTTTGGGGATCTGTCTCGGCCTCCAGCTTTTGTTTGAATCATCCGAAGAGGCTCCCGGCGTCCCGGGGCTTGCCGTCATACCCGGGCGAATCGCCCGCTTTCCCGCGCAACCGGGCCTTAAAATTCCCCACATGGGTTGGAACCAATTGCACATTAAAAAAAAGCAGTGTCCGCTTTTTGATGGAGTCCCGGAAAATTCCTATGTTTATTTCGTGCATTCATACTACGCCAGCGCCCTCGGAGATGTCCTGGCTGCAGAATGTCATTATGGCGTTTCTTTTACGGCCGCTGCCTGGCAGAATAATGTTTTCGGGGTTCAGTTTCATCCCGAAAAAAGCCAGGCCACGGGGCTGAAAATCTTAAAAAACTTCATTGATTACCCGATACCGCAATGCTGATTATTCCCGCAATTGACATTCGAGGAGGGAAAGTGGTCCGATGGGTTACCGGGTCCCCGCTTCAGGAGATTCCTTACGGTGACGATCCGGTCGCTTTTGCCCGGCAATACGAAAAAGACGGAGCGGAATGGCTGCACGTGATTGACTTGGACGGAGCCGTCGGCGGGCAGCCTCATAATCTTCCGGCTATTTTAAAAATCCGCGACGCCACCCGCATAAAGATGGAAGTCGGCGGAGGGATACGAACGTTTGAAGCCATAGACGCATTGATCGAAAAAAACATCGACCGGGTCATTGTCGGAACGAAAGCAATCGAACCGGCATTTCTTCGCCGGGCCCTGGACCGCTACGGAGACAAATTGGCCGTAAGCGCCGATGCAAAGCAGGGAACGGTTAAAATCGCCGGCTGGACACAATCGTCGGAACTGCCCCTCGAAACCTTTCTGGCGGAACTGGCAAAAACATCTTTAAAAACACTGATCTGCACCGAAATTTCAAGGGATGGCATGATGAAAGGCCCGGACACAAACAATCTTGCCGCTTTATGCCGAAAAGTCCCGGCGATAAAAGTCATTCTCTCGGGAGGCGTTTCTACGATGGACGACATCATCCGGCTTTCCGAGATCCGCATTCCCAATTTTCTGGGAGTCATCGTCGGGCGCGCGCTGTACGAAAAAAAGATCGCGCTGAAAGAAGCCTTGCAAATCGCCGAGAGGAGCCGGAAATGAATTTGAATTTTGACATAAAAAGCCTGCAGACGCTCATGAGCGAACAGTGGGCCGTAATCGCATTAGTCGGAATGCTCCTAACTCTGACGGTGCGATTTCTTTTTCTGGGAAGCTTGTTTTCCGTTCTGAAAGCCTGGGGGAAAGAACCGTATCGACAGATCCTGAAGGAATACGCGCGCCGATCCACCCTAGGCTGGCTTTCCATGCTCCTTGGGGTCGGAATCTCCGAGTTGGCGATTTCGTTTCCGAGTTTCTGGCATCTCGGCCCCACCAGAAGGGAAGGGGTTTTTTTATTTGTAATTTTTCTGTTCCTTGGAATCCTTTTGCACGCGAAAGCCCTTTGCGCCGCAAGCAGCACCGTCTTGAAGCGCCGGGCTGAAACCGAAACGATCTTGTAACGTTATGCTGGCAAAACGCATCATCCCATGTCTCGATGTCAATCAAGGGCGCGTCGTTAAGGGCGTCCGCTTCCTGGAGCTTCGCGACGCCGGCGATCCAGTTGAATGCGCGAAAGCTTACGACTTTGCGATGGCCGACGAACTGGTTTTTCTGGACATCACGGCGTCTCATGAAAACCGCAAAACCATGATCGCCATGATCGAAAAAGTAGCGGAAACCATTTACATCCCCTTTACCGTAGGGGGCGGAATCAACACCGTCCGGGACATCCGCGATTTGCTCGCCGCCGGCTGCGATAAAGTGTCCATCAATACCGCAGCCATTTACAATGAAACCATTCTCTCGGAAGCAAGCATCCGCTTCGGCAATCAGTGCATCGTTGCCGCAATCGACTGCCGACGGAACGGAGACGCATCTTGGGAAGTTTACAGCCACGGCGGCCGGAAGCCTTGCGGGAGGGATGCGGTTGCCTGGGCCAAACGCGTGGCGGAACTGGGCGCCGGCGAAATTCTGCTGACCAGCATGGACCGGGACGGGACCAAGCTTGGATACGATCTGGAGCTGACCCGTGCGGTCTCTCAGGCCGTGAACATCCCGGTCATCGCTTCGGGAGGCGTCGGGACCCTTCAGCATTTGGCGGATGGAATCCTGACCGGAGGCGCCGACGCTGTGCTGGCCGCTTCCATTTTTCACTTTGGCGAATTCAAAATAAAAGAAACGAAAGAATATCTTGCGCAGCAAGGCATTCCGGTGAGAATGTAATTCATCGAAGCGCAACAAGGAGAACGGTATGCAACTTAAATTCGACGAAAAAGGCTTGATTACGGCCGTCATTCAGGACGCAAATACGAAAGAGGTTTTAATGGTGGCTTACATGAACGAAACGGCCTTCCAGAAAACCGTAGAAACGGGAAAGGCGCATTTTTTTTCCCGGTCACGGAATAAAATCTGGCTAAAAGGTGAAACTTCGGGACATGTGCAGACGGTCAAACAGATCCTGACGGATTGCGACAAAGACTGTCTTGTCCTTCTGGTGGAGCAAAAAGGAGGAGCCTGCCATCTGGGCTACCGAACCTGTTTTGTGCATAAAGTCACCCCAACCGGCGATACGGACGGAGTCACGCAGGAAAAGATTTTTAATCCCGATAATGTTTATGAGAAAACCTAAATTCAAGGCACCCTCCTATCAGGATTTCAGGCGCTTGGCTCAAAAAGGGAATTTAATCCCCCTGAGCCGGGAATTCCTCTCCGACGTTGAAACCCCCGTAACGGGGTTTTATAAAGTCGCCAGAAATGAAGAGGCTTGTTTTCTTTTGGAATCTGTGGAGCACGGAGAGAAGATCGGACGATATTCTTTCGTCGGCAGCCATCCATTGGAAGTCTTTTGCGCAGCCCCCGGAGAAGACATTACGTTAAAACTGGAAAAACGAGTCCGGGATATTCACCTCGCCGATAAAGAAAAACTTCCGCCATTTTGCGGAGGATTTGTGGGATACCTGAGTTATGAAAACATCTCCCATTACGAAAAAATCCGGCTGCGAAATAAGGGGGGGATTCCCTACCCGCATGCCGTTTTTTTTCTGCCGTCCAGACTTCTGATCTTTGATCATCTCACCCGGACTCTGAAAATAGTTGTTTTCGCTAAAAAAGAAGGCAACCTGAAGCAAAACTACCGGAAAGCGATCGCCGCTCTCAACGAAATGACTGAAACGTTCCTTTGCCCTGCGCCTTGCCCGGCAACTCTTCAGGCATTTGACGCGCAAACCCGTACGCCCTCTTGGAAATCCAATATGACTCAATCGTCATTTAAAGCAAAAATCGGTCGGATCAAAAAATACATCCGGCAGGGAGATTGTATCCAAGTCGTCTTTTCGCAACGCTTCGATGCGGGAAGAACGGGCGCGGACTGCTTTGAGATCTACCGCACGTTACGATCCATCAATCCTTCTCCTTACATGTTTTTCTTCCGGTTTCGCGAAAACACGCTGATCGGTTCTTCACCGGAGCTCTTGGTTAAAAAATACGGCAATAAAGCGGAAATACGGCCGATTGCCGGGACTCGACGGCGGGGAAAAAACGAGCAGGAAGACTTGGCTCTTGAACGAGAGTTGAAAACATCACCCAAAGAACTCGCCGAACATCTCATGCTGGTTGACCTCGGACGGAATGATCTGGGGCGGGTCTGCCGTTTCAATAGCGTCAAAGTCGAAGAGTTTGCCCGAACCGAACGTTACTCTCATGTGATGCATCTCGTCAGTGTCGTAACGGGACAATTAAAAGAAAGAAAAGACGCTTTTCACCTGCTGCGAGCGGCCTTTCCGGCAGGAACCGTTACCGGGGCCCCAAAAGTGAGAGCGATGCAAATCATTGACGAACTTGAAGATTCCGCCCGGGGGCCTTACGCCGGATGTCTAGGGTATTTTAGTTTGAACGGGGACATGGACATGTGTATTATTTTAAGAACAATCCTGGTGCATAAAAACCGGGCCTATGTCCAGGCCGGCGCAGGAATCGTTTATGATTCCAGGCCCGTAGCTGAATATTTGGAAACGATCAACAAAGCTAAAGCTCTTTTTCGGGCTATTGAAATTTCAAAAATGCAATTGCGGAACGCAAGAAACCGCTCCATTTCAAAAATAAAAAGAGGCCATTGCTTCACATGATTCTCGTTATCGATAATTACGATTCCTTTACCTATAACCTGGTCCAATACCTTGGCGAACTTGGAGCAGACCCTCTGGTTTTCCGGAACGATGAAATCTCGTTGCGAAAAATCCGAAGACTGCGTCCGAAGAAAATCCTGATTTCGCCGGGACCGTGCACTCCGAAGGAAGCCGGAATCTCAAATGAAGTTATTCTGGAATTCTCCGGAAAATGCCCGATCCTGGGAGTTTGCCTCGGACATCAGTGCCTTGGCTATGTGTTCGGCGGAAAAATTGTGATCGCGCGCAGAATTATGCACGGAAAAACTTCCTTAATTCACCATAATGAAAAAAAACTGTTTAAGGGACTTTCAAATCCATTCCAAGCAACCCGCTATCACTCTCTCCTGGTTGAACGGAAAACTCTTCCCCCGGTTCTCGAAATAACTGCATGGACGCGTGAAGGCGAGATCATGGGCATTAAACACCGTAGCCATCCAACTTGGGGCGTTCAATTCCATCCGGAATCGATTATGACATTGGAAGGAAAGAACCTTCTGAGGAATTTTTTGCAAGTCAAGTAAATAAAACAGTTTACAGCTTCGTTCAAACCGAAAATCTTGCCTAATGCGTGAAATCGCTCATCGGAAAACGCTATTTTGTGAAGTCAATAAAATTAAGTCAGCCTGTTGTTGAACAAAATTATATTTTAAGATAGAATTGTGTCAAGATGATACAACGAAACTGTAAAACTAACAGTATAAATGTATTGCAGTCGCTGCTTCTTGACAAAAGACTCAAAGGAAAGCAGGCTGAAAATTTATTTCGAAGTTTTTTCGATTCAGGTTGCGACCTTCAATCAGCTTCAAGCGCATTAATTTTACTTCGTGAAAGAGGCGAAACCGCCGAAGAGCTTTCTGCTTTATGCCAAGTCATTCGAGAAAGAAGCCTTTTCCTTAAAACAAAATTACCCTACCTGGTCGACAATTGCGGAACAGGAGGAGACCGGAAGGGAACTTTCAATATTTCAACTCTTGCGGCCTTAGTCGCGGCAGGAGCGGGCGCATCGGTCGCCAAACACGGAAACCGGTCCTCTGCATCAGGAGTCGGGAGTTCAGATATCTTGGAGGCTCTCGGAGTCACAATCTCGGCTCCTCCGGAAATCATGTTGAAAGCGCTGCGCAAGACCGGAATTGGTTATTTTCACGCACCCTTGTATCATCCGCTGATGCAGAAAGTCCGAGAGCTCAGAAAAGCGATAAAAGGAAGGACGATTTTTAATCTTGTCGGCCCTTTGCTCAATCCCCTGAATATTAAACGACAAGTCATCGGCGTTTCGAACCTTAAAACGCTTCGCGTCATGGCAGAGGCTTTATCCATCCAGAAACCCGAACGCGCATTCGTTGTTTGCGGGCACGGCGGAATGGACGAAATCACCCCTTACGGACAAACGGCAGCCGCTGAAGTGATCGGCAAAAAAATCCGGTTTTTTCGCATCGACCCACCGAAAGAAATTCTGAAAAACGGCGGGGAGCAAACACTCAAAGGAGGCACAGTCCGAAAAAATAGGGCGTTCGCGCTCGGGATTCTAAGAAACGAAATCAACGGTGTTTCTCGAAATGCCATCCTATTGAATGCCGCCGTCACACTCATTGCCAGCGGCAGGGCAAAACAAATGAAAGACGGACTTGTTCTGGCCCGGGCCAGCCTCGATTCCGGAAGCGCTTTCACGGTTTTAAAAAAATTAGTCGAAATCACAAACGTATGATCCTGGAAGAAATTCTGACTCACAAAAGAAAAGAAATCGAGGAATTAAAACTCAGGTTTCCGATTTCCCGCATCCAGGACGCCATTCACCGCAGAGAACCCTCAAGACCGTTTTTTCCGGCCGTCAGCGGAGAGCGCGGGATTCACATTATTGCGGAACTCAAAAAAGCCTCACCATCCCACGGAGTCATCCGGGAGGACTTCAATCCGCTTCAAATCGCCGAGCTGTTTGACTTGGCCGGAGCCGATGCCATCTCCGTATTGACCGAAACCACATACTTCGGTGGCCGCCCCAGCTACCTCAGAACCGTTCGCCGAGTGACTCAGCTTCCGCTTCTGCGCAAAGATTTTATCATCAACCGCTATCAAATTTACGAAACGGCTCTTCTCGCCGCAGACGCGGTTCTCCTCATTGCCACCATTCTCACCAATGAAGAATTAAAGTCTTTCATTGAAGAATCCAAAAAACTTTTTATAGAACCGTTGGTGGAAGTGCATACCGAAAATGATCTCAAAAAAGCGCTGGATGCCGGAGCCACTTTGATCGGCATCAATAACCGGAATTTGCAGACGTTGAAAGTGAATCTGGAAACAGCCGAACGCCTGCTCCGGCATGTTCCCAAAGGCATCACTCCGGTCATTGAGAGCGGGATTTCGACATACGCGGATATTTTGCGTTTTAAAAGCCTTGGAGCCACCTCTTTTTTGATCGGAACCATTATCATGGAATCCGACGACATCGTCAAAAAATTGAGGGAACTGAAAGGGGCCCCTTCATGATCCGGGTCAAGATCTGCGGAATCACCCGTCCGGAAGATGCTCTCGCCGCGGCCACTGCCGGAGCAGACTTTCTGGGGCTCGTTTTCGCGAACAGTCCGAGACAGATCAATTCCCGGGACGCCGGGAAAATTATACGCGGGATTCCAAAATTCAAAAACTGGACCGGTGTTTTTGTCGATGAAAATCCCGAAAACATCGCACGCATCGCATTCGACCTGAAAATTCCCTGCGTCCAGCTCCATGGCAACGAATCCAGCGAGGATTGCCGTTCTCTGGCACTGAAAGGGCTTCAAGTCATCAAAGCCCTTCGTGTGCGAGGGTCTGAAACGCTTGAACAAATGCCACGTTTTGAAACTTCCTACATCCTCCTGGACAGTTTTTTTCCTTCACAGCAGGGAGGCACCGGAATATCCTTCGACTGGAATCTTTTAAAAAACCAGACGGGCCGCACCAGAATTTTCATTTCCGGAGGCCTTGACATTCAATCCGTTCCAAAACTTTTCAAAATTTTTATTCCCTACGGAGTGGATGTCTCATCGGGAGTCGAGGACCGGCCGGGCATTAAAAACGAAACCAAGATTAAACAATTTATCCAAACCGTTAAGCAGGCCCAAAACTAAAATGAAATTCGCGGATCAAATCCTCAAACGGATCGAAAGAATTGACCGGGCAAGCCTGCAAAATTACATTTCAGAAGTTCTGAAAGAACGGGACTTTTTCGGAAGTCTTCTAGATTCCGTTCCGGAAGGGATAATGGTCATCCGGGAAGACGGGCAAATCGATTATGCCAACCAAAGCGCGAAGTCAATCTTCGAGATCGGTCATTCGGTTTCTCTGCAAAACAGGAAAATCCAGGATATCTGCCACGATCGCAGGTTGTCGGATTTCCTGAGCTCATGTCTTCACGCTCGCCGGTACGTCTTTCAGCACGAACTGGAAGTCATTGTTCCGCATCATAAGTTCATCTGCGTCACGGTTGCTCCTTTTATCCGGCACCCCGAAAAAGAGAACCGTTCCCTCGTCACGCTCGAAGACACTTCGCATCTCAGGGAAGAAGAACGCCTGCAAGTCCAATCCGAAAAAATGGAGTCGCTCATCACTTTGGCGCGGGGAGTCGCGCACGAAATCGGAAATCCGCTGAACGCAATCACCATTCACCTGAAACTTCTCGAACAGGAAATCGCGTCCATGAAAAATTCAAATCGGAAGACTGCGGACGAAATTCTCCGGGTGATTGCCGCCGAAACTGAGCGCCTGAATCTCATCGTGCGGAATTTCCTGGCCGCAACCCGGCGCAAACCTCCGCAGTTCCGGGAATCCGACTTGAACGATCTCTTGCGCGAATGCGTGAAGGTTTTAAAACCGGAAATGGAACGAAGCAAGGTCAAACCGCGCCTTAACCTTTGCGCCACGCTGCCCCCCATGCTGCTTGATGTCGAAAAAATGCATCAGGCGTTTCTCAACCTGTTCAAGAATGCCATTCAATCCATGCCGCACGGCGGATCTCTCGACATCTCCTCATCGAAAAACGGAAGGATTTGCACCATCCTCATCTCGGATCAGGGGGAAGGAATTACGGAAGCCGCGCTGCCTCACATTTTTGAAGCCTATTACACGACCAAAGAAGAAGGATCCGGGCTGGGACTCCTGATCGTCCACAACATTATCAAAGAACATGGCGGACGCATCGAAGTGAAAAGCAAGGTCGCGAAAGGCTCTTGCTTCACCCTGCACCTTCCCATCCGCACCGAAAAAATCCCTCTACCCGAAGCACGGGAGGAAACAAAAAAAACATGACGATACGCCCCAGTATTCTGATTGTAGACGACGAGAAAAATATCCGGGAAGGCTTTTCAAAATTCCTGACCCCCAAAGGCTATGAAGTGCTCCTCGCAGAAAACGCTTCGGATGCGATCGGAGTCATGCGGCAAGAAAACCCTGATGTCATTTTGACGGATTTGAAGCTGCCTGATCAGGACGGACTTTTTGTTCTGGAAATGGCAAGGCAAATTCTGGCAGATCCGATTGTCATCGTCTTTACCGCGTACGGAACCGTGGAAACGGCGGTGCAAGCCATGAAAAAGGGGGCTTATGATTTTCTTGTGAAACCGGTGCATCCCGACGCCTTGGAATCCGTCCTGTCCCGCGCCCTTGCGAATAAAAAACTGAAGGACGAAAATCAAGACCTAAAAAAGGAACTTCAGGAAAACCAGGGGCATGACAACATCATCGCCGAATCTCGTTCCATGAAAGAACTTTTAGCCACCGTCAAGCAGGTCGCACCCACTCAATCAACCGTCCTGATTCAGGGCGAAAGCGGGAGCGGGAAGGAAGTGATTGCGCATTTGATTCATGAATGGAGCACCCGAAAGGAAATGCCCTTCGTGACCGTGCATTGCGCCGCCCTGAACGAATCCCTTCTGCTCAGTGAATTGTTTGGCCATGAAAAGGGAGCTTTTACCGGCGCCAATGAACGAAAAATCGGACGATTCGAGAAAGCTCACGGAGGAACTCTTTTCCTCGATGAAATCGGGGAAATCAAGGATGAAGGACAGGTTAAATTACTCCGCGTACTTCAGAACGGAGAATTCGAACGCGTCGGAAGCACGAAAACTCTGAAAGTCGATGTCAGGCTGATTTGCGCCACCAACAAAAACTTATCCGACGAAGTCCGGAACGGTCGGTTCAGGGAAGATCTTTTTTATCGTATCAATGTCATCCGTTTGGACGTTCCGCCGCTGAGGAACCGGCGAGAAGACATTGAACCTCTGCTCCGTTTCTTTATCCAGCACTACGCGCGCCTCAATCATAAAAACTACCTAACCATCCAAGAGAATGCGATACAAATGCTTTTGGAATACCCCTGGCCGGGAAACGTACGCGAACTGAAAAACGTCATCGAACGAATGGTGGTTTTATGCAGTGAAAAAAATCTGACTTACTCCAATATCCCCCTGGATATACGTGAACAAGGTTCAGATGGAAATTCTCCTACGACGGAAGACCCAAAACCCTTGCCAAATACACGGAATTTTCAGATTAAAGATATGGAAAAAGACCTCATTAAGCGAAAATTGGTCGCAACCGGCGGAAACAAATTAAAAGCAGCTAAAGAATTAGGAATCGCCCGGAAGACGCTTTACCGTAAATTGAAAGAATATGGGATTAGTGCTCAATAAATGGATACGATATGGAACATTTTGTATTCAAAATTCAAGACACTGCCTCATTATGACACAGTCCTAAGTTTCATTTTTTTGTTCTAACCCATAACCCATTTATTTGCAGGGGGTTCAGTACTTTGAATATCTTGGCATTTAACTTGCAACAAAAATCATGCAATTTAATTTATAGCAGTCGCGATACTGCATGCAAATTTAACGATTCAAAAGGAGATTGAAATGGCAAAAGTAATTGGCATTGATTTGGGAACCACCTATTCATGCGTAGCTTATATGGAAGGGGGAGAACCAAAAGTTATCCCCAATAAAGAGGGGAATCGAACCACCCCGTCTGTTGTCGCGTTCACAAAGTCCGGAGAAAGACTTGTGGGGCAGACCGCCAAACGTCAGGCAGTCACCAACCCGGAAAACACGGTGTTCAGCGCCAAGCGTTTCATCGGGAGAAGATGCAATGAAGTTCAATCCGAAATCAAACTCGTCCCTTTTAAAGTGAAGGAAGGATCGGCGGGAGAAGCGAAAATTATCGCCGGCGGAAGAGAATACATGCCTCCCGAAATATCCGCCATGGTCCTTCAAAAACTCAAACAGGATGCGGAAGCCTTTTTGGGAGAACCGGTCACCAAAGCCGTCATCACCGTGCCGGCGTATTTCAATGATTCCCAGCGTCAAGCCACAAAAGACGCGGGCGCTATTGCCGGACTCGAAGTTCTTCGCATCATCAACGAACCCACCGCCGCCTCGCTGGCTTACGGTCTTGACAAAAAGAAAGACGAAAGAATTGCCGTTTATGATTTAGGAGGGGGAACTTTTGATATTTCGGTTCTGGAAATCGGAGAAGGCGTCTTTGAGGTGAAGTCCACAAACGGAGACACGCATTTGGGCGGCGATGATTTTGATCAAAAAATCATCAATTGGCTCGTTGATGAGTTCAAAAAGCAGGAGGGGATTGACCTTTCCAAAGACCGCACAGCACTTCAACGTTTGAAAGAAGCTTCCGAAAAAGCGAAATGCGAACTTTCAACAGCCCTGCAGAGCGAAATCAATCTGCCTTTTATCACCGCCGATCAATCCGGCCCGCGTCATCTGGTCATGACGTTGACCCGCGCCAAACTGGAGCAGCTCGTAGGCGATTTGATTGAACGAACGGCGGGCCCCTGCCTTCAAGCGCTGAAAGACGCCGGAGTAACGGCGGAACAAATTGATGAAGTCGTTCTGGTCGGAGGACAGACCCGAATGCCCGCTGTTCAGGAGCATGTAAAAAAGCTGTTCAAAAAAGAACCTCACAAAGGCGTCAATCCGGATGAAGTGGTTGCCATTGGCGCCGCCATCCAAGCGGGAGTTCTGATGGGAGAGATCAAAGACATCCTCCTCCTCGACGTCACCCCCTTGTCGCTGGGTATCGAAACTCTCGGCGGAGTCATGACCAAATTGATCGAACGCAACACGACAATCCCAACCCGGAAAAGTGAAATTTTCACAACCGCCGCGGACAGCCAAACAGCGGTCAGTATTCATGTCCTTCAAGGGGAACGGGAACTATCTTCCAATAATCGGACGCTCGGAAGGTTCGACCTGGTTGGAATTCCGGCCGCTCCGAGGGGAGTCCCTCAAATCGAGGTCGCTTTTGACATCGATGCCAACGGGATCGTTCATGTCTCCGCCAAAGACCTGGCAACCGGAAAAGAACAAAAAATCCGCATTGAAAGTTCATCCGGGCTCAAGAAAGAAGACGTCGAAAAGCTGGTCAAAGAAGCCGAACTTCACGCCGACGAGGACAAAAAGAAACATGAAGTGATTCAGGCTCGAAACCAACTCGACACCATGATTTACAGCGTCGAAAAAAGCCTGAAGGAACATGGGGATAAAATTTCGGCGGACGAAAAAAACAATGTAGAAAACGCCTTAAAAGAAGCCAAAGACGTCCTGAATTCGGATGATGCCAACGGGATCAAAGAAAAAACCGAGAAATTGACACAGGCTTCGCATACCCTGGCTCAGAAAATGTACGAAGACGCCAGCAAAGCCAGAAAAGGGCAGACTTCAGAGGATCCCTCCGCGTCTTCTCCGAATGCTTCAGCAGCTGAAGGCGAAGAGAAAGTCGTGGATGCGGACTACGAAGTGGTAGACGACGACAAAAAAAAGGACGGTAAAAAATAATTCAGGTGCTGCAGGATAAACGCAGAACCATCCTCCTCGCGTGGGGAATCTTTCTGTTGACGGCGGGGGTACCTCTTCCCGTATGCAGCGAGATCCCTCCGCAAAGCGATGAAGAAAGCGATTCACGTGTCGTCATCTACTCCGAGACGGATCGGGAGACTTATCGTCTGGACGAAATAATCCGCTATCGAATCATCGTCGCATGGAAGGGAGAGAAATTCGATGTCAATTATCGAATTCCAAAACCTTCGCTTGAAAATCTAATTTTGACGAATGTCACGCAAAAAGGGGAAAAACAACTCACCGGCTCCCTTATCATTCAAAAACGGATTTTGACCTACCATTTGCGTCCCGAAAAAACGGGGGGGGCCTTCGTAAAAAGCTTCTCGTTTGAATACAGCCGCCCGGATAAGGAAACTATTCAAAAAGCCGCCATCCCAAACACGAACTTCGAAATTATCCCGGCAAAAAAATCCATCCGGCGAATCATTTTTGAATTGATACCCTTCGCGGGAGCTTTCATTGCATTTCTGCTCCTCACCCTTTTCTTGCTCCGCAAGAAAAAACCCGCTCCGCCTCCGCGGAAGCTCAGCATCTCAGGTCTTGAGGACCATTACATCCTTGAACTCTCCCGTATTGAACCTCTTCTCACTGAAAACAAAACCCGGGAATTGGTCGGAAAATCCGGGGCCCTTTTCCGGGAATACCTGCAAACCAAATACCAGCTCGTCTCGCAAAGATTCACCAACTTGGAACTCGTTTCTCAAATCGAAAGACGGCGGGACATTCTTCAGGAAGAGCGCAAGCAATGCACCGCTATATTGGAATACTTGAATGAAACTCAGTTTGGCGGACTGCCGCCAACGCAAGAGGAGGCGGCAAAGCTTTACAACCAAGTCAACGATTTCATCATCGGCAAAAAAGTGGTAGGATAGCCCCGAAATCATATCCAAACATTGAAACGGAGGGATACAGATGGACGCAACGATTAAAGATCTGATGGAAAAGGTAAAAGAAGACCACGCGGTTATCCATAGCCTTATTGCAGAGGTCAAGCGCGTGATTGTCGGGCAGGACTATTTGATCGAACGGCTTTTGTTGGGCATTTTGGGGTCCGGCCATATTCTGATCGAAGGCGTGCCGGGTCTTGCGAAAACCCTGTCGGTCAAAACAATCGCTCAGGCCATCAACACACAATTTCAGAGAATTCAATTTACCCCCGATCTCTTGCCCGCGGACTTGATCGGAACCCTCGTCTACAATCCCAAGGACGGAAATTTTACGACAAAAAAAGGCCCCATTTTTGCGAATATTATCCTGGCCGATGAAATCAACCGCGCACCCTCAAAAGTGCAAAGCGCTCTTCTGGAGGCCATGCAGGAGAGGCAAGTAACCATCGGAAGCTCCACCTTTAAACTGGAAGAACCGTTCCTGGTGCTTGCGACCCAAAACCCCATCGAACAGGAGGGGACCTATCCGCTTCCCGAAGCCCAAGTTGACCGCTTCATGCTTAAACTCAAGATTTCTTACCCGAACCGAAAAGAAGAAAAAGAAATTCTTGAGCGCATGTCGACGGGCACCGCCATCGAAACTCGGGCCGTCATTACACCGCAAGACATTCTCAAGTTGAGGGCCACCGTCAATCAGATCTACATCGACGAACGCGTAAAAGAATACATCCTGGACATTGTTTTCGCGACCCGCTCGCCCGAAAACTATAAAATGGAGGACTTGAAACCGCTGATTTCCTACGGTGGATCACCGCGCGCCAGCATCATGCTCACCATCGCCTCAAAAGCTCACGCCTTTCTCAAGGGACGAAGCTACGTCACACCGGAAGACGTCAAGCAAATCGGACTCGACGTCTTACGGCACCGCATTCTTGTGACTTACGAAGCGGAAGCGGAAGAAGTAACGTCGGAAGACATCGTCACGAAGATTTTCGATCACATCGAAGTTCCCTGAGGCCACGTAAGCCTGAGGAAAGGGAAAAAACCGGCGGGAGTCCTGCATGATATCCCATGAAATTTTAAAAAACGTTCGGCGAATTGAGATCACCACCACAAAATTGGTGGATGATCTTTTCGGCGGCGAGTACGAATCCGTATTCAAAGGCCAGGGGATTGAATTCGCGGACGTCCGGGAATACGTTCCCGGTGACGACATTCGGACCATTGACTGGAACGTGACCGCAAGGTCACAGCATCCTTTCGTTAAACTCCATGTCGAAGAGCGCGAACTGACCGTATTCTTTGCAGTCGACGCTTCAGCCTCCTGCTCGTTTGGAACGGCCCGGAAAACAAAATCGGAAGTCATCGCTGAAGTCTGCGCTCTTCTGGCGTTTGCCGCCGTGAAAAACAACGACAAGGTCGGAGTTGTTTTTTTTAGCGACAAAATCGAGAAACACATTCCGGTTAAAAAAGGAAAGACGCATGTCCTGCGCGTCACAAGCGACATCCTGTCCTTCAAATCGTCTCATCCAAAAACCGATTACGAGGCATCTTTTGACTTCACCAACCGGCTCCTGACCCGGAGGTCCGTCGTTTTTCTAGTGTCGGATTTTCTCGGTTTTCCGGAAGATTCAACTCCTCTGCGTATTTTAAGTAAAAAACACGACCTGATCGCGATACGGATTACGGATCCCCGGGAACTCGAAATTCCTCAATTGAGCTTTCTGGAACTTGAGGATCCTGAAACGGGAGAAATGGCCACCGTCGACACGGGATCCAGGAAAATAACGGAAGCCTTCAAACAAATCACCCGGGAGAAGCGGTTAAAAACGGAAACTCTTTTGCGGTCTCTCGGCGTTGACATCATCGACATTCAGACGGACTCGTCTTACGTTGATCCCATTATCCGTTTTTTTAAAGCAAGGGAGCGGAGGGCGAAATGAAATCTTTCGATATCCGGCCAGCCGCCAAACGCATTCTCCTCCTGATTCAGGCCATTGTTGTTTTATTGATAATCCTCCCGCCTCGCCTTCGCGCAGATGCAAAGGAGATATCCTCCATCTCCATCGAAGCGGAGACCGACAAAGGGATGATTACCATCGGGGAATTGTTACAATACACGATTCTCGTCCGCCACACCGCGTCCATCCGCATCCTTGGAACAATTCAATTCCCCAATCCGCGGGATTTCGAGGTGAAAACCGAAAAAGAGATTCCCGTTCGCACGGAAGACGGAAAACAAATCTCGGGCCGGCAGTTCACCGTCACAGCCTACGGACTGGGAGATTTCGTGATCGACGAAGCCACGGTCTCCTATCTGGATGAGAACGGAGAGCAAAAAAACATTCAATCAAACCGCCTCTATATCACCGTCGAATCCGTAGACAAAACAGGAAAAGCCAAAGTCGACATCCGCCCGATCAAAAAGCCCTGGGATATGCAATCACAGATTTTAAAGCAAAGCCTCACGGCGGGAACGGCATTCCTTCTCACGGTTTTCATTTTTTTCCTTTGGCGCTATTTCGGAAAACGGAAGAAAACCGAGGTCCGGACGGAAGAAATCCTTTCCCCCTACGAAGAGGCGATCCGTGATCTGAATCGATTATTTGAATCCTCTCTGATCCGGGAAGGCAAGGTCAAGCAATACTATTACGCACTCTCGGAAGCCATCAAGCGCTATCTTGAAAAGCGGTTTTTATTCCGTGCCAGCGAGAAAACCACTGATGAAATCCTTCGGGAAATCCGAAAATTAAAATTCGAAGATCCTCTCCGCCAATCAATCCGATTATTCCTGGAGGAAGTCGATATTGTAAAATTTGCGCTCTACTTTCCGCCACCGGCCGAAATCTCAAGAATTAACCGGGACGCGCTCGGGATTGTGGAGAAAACAAAACCCGCGGAAGAGCTTTCGCCTGCAGGGGCTGAACGTCCTCTTCCGGAATCACGGAAAGCCGCGCTATGACACTCAAAGATCCGTGGTTTTTAACGTTTCTAGGAATCCTCCCGCTTCTCTGGTTTTTCCAAAAAAGGAAAAAAAGGGCGGCTCTCCGCTTTGCAGAGTTCTCCAGCATCAAAAAAGCTTCACCCCCGATCCGAACGGTCACACGGAAATGGGTTTTGATTGGCTTGTCCGCCATCACATGGGTCAGTTTCATCCTTGCTCTGAGCCGCCCCCAATCGGTTTCCGCGGAACGCATTCATGAAACTCAGGGAATTGACATTGTCATTGCGCTGGACATCTCAGGATCGATGCAAGCCATGGATTTTCAACCCAGCAATCGAATCGAAGTCGCCAAGGAAGAAGCTGAAAAATTTATCCGGGCCCGGAAGCATGACCGGATCGGACTGGTGGTCTTCTCAAGCCAAAGCTTCACCCAATGCCCCCTGACACTCGACTATGATGTACTGACCCGTCTGCTCGAAGAAGTTCATATCGGGCTGATTAAGGACGGCACCGCGATCGGCCTGGCTATCGCCAATGCCGTCAACCGACTGCGTGACAGTACTGCAAAAAGCAAGATTGTCATCCTCATCACCGATGGTGCCAACAATGCGGGCAATATCGACCCGATCACCGCCGCAGAGCTTGCCAAAACCTTCGGAATCCGCATTTATACCATCGGAGTAGGGAAGGAGGGGCTCGTGCCCTTTCCGGTCGATGACCCCCTGTTCGGTCGGAGATATGTGCAAGCCAAGGTAGACATGGACGAGCCGTCCTTGATTAAAATCGCCGAAATGACAGGAGGGAAATACTTCAGGGCTCAGGATGAAAGCGCGCTCGCGGAAACGTATCGGATCATCGACCAACTTGAAAAATCAAAAATTGAAGTCAAAGAATTTTCCACCTACGACGAACTTTTTGTCTATTTTTTAATTCCGGGCATCTTGTGCCTTTTTTTATTCATTCTTCTTGAAAATACCGTTTTTTCAAAACTCTCGTGACCAAAAATGCAATTTTATAACTCGCAGTACCTCATTGCTCTCTGGAGCCTGGCGATTGTCGCCTTGATTTTCATTCTTGCCGCCAAAATTCGACAAAAAAGGCTCGCGCAACTCGGTACCCTAAAAACCGTTTTGCGAATGTCTACCTTTTCCGCCAAAAACAGGCGCCGAAAGAACCTGGCGCTCTTTCTGGCTCTCGCATTGGGGCTTATTGCTCTGTCACAGCCCCAGTGGGGAACGGAAAAAAAACAGTTGGAGAGAAAAGGCGTGGACATCATTTTTCTCCTCGACACCTCTCTTAGCATGCTCGCGCAGGACACAAAACCAAGCCGCTTGGAAAAAGCAAAGCTCGAGATCCGCTCCTTTGTTAAAAAATTTAAAGGTGACCGGATCGGACTGATCGCATTTGCGGGTTCCAGCTTCCTCCAGTGCCCCCTCACACTGGACTATGCCGCTTTTTTTCTCTTCCTGGATGCAATCAACGTCGGTTACATCCCGGACCCCGGCTCTTCGCTCCAGGATGCCCTGGAAAACGCAATTCATTCGTTCCCGTCGGGGGAAAAGAGACACCGGGTAATTATTATCTTTTCTGACGGAGAATTTCACGGGGAATCCCTGAAGAGCCTTGCCGGTAAGTCCATTCAAGAAGGCATCACGATTTACTGCATCGGACTCGGAACCGCCGAAGGCGAACCAATCCCTCTTAAAACCGAAGGCGGAAAGGTTGTCGCATACAAAAAAGACAACGCGGGAAACATGATTGTCTCGAAATTAAATGAGGGAACTCTTGCAAGCCTAGCCAAGCAAGGAAACGGCCTCTATTATCCGGCAACCGCAAACGAACAGGAAATCGGCCTGATTTACAAAGACATGCAAAAACTCGGAAAAAAGAAGCTAAAATCCCGAATGTTGACCGAAAGGGAAGACCATTATCAGTTATTCCTCTTGATTGCCCTCCTATTGCTAACGCTTAGCGCCCTCGCCAGCGAAAGGCGAAGAAAAGAGGAGACCGCAACATGAGGCAGCCTATTTACTCAGCTATTCTGATCATTATCGCATTTTGCCTCAATCTCGGATTCACCACAAAAGAAGGCCTCGTCAACAACGGCAACAAACTTTTCAATGAGAAAAAATACCGTCAGGCCTTGGATCAATACGAAAAAGCACAGGTTAAAGACCCTGACGCAACCCCGATCCGCTATAACGCGGGAAACGCCTATTACGAGCTTAGCCAATACCGCGACGCCGAAAAATCCTACGAAGCGATTCTGAATCGCATCAAAACACCCGAGCAACAGGCTCAGGCCTACTACAATTACGGTAACGCTCAATACCGCCTCGGACAGTTCGACAAAGCTGCCGAAGCCTACAAAAAAGCCCTGGAAATAAACCCTCAAGACCCCGACGCCAAATACAATCTTGAACTCATCAATCAGCTAAAAAAGGCCTTCGACAAGAAAAACGAGGAACGCAAGAAACAGCAAAAGAATCAGCAGCAACAACAGCAATCACAATCCAAGCAGCAACAGAACCAGCAACAAAGTGAGGGAGGTGGACAAGACCAGCAGAAGGACCAAAAAAATCAGCAGCAGGGCGGGGGTGGGCAAGACCAGCAAAAAGACAAACAAGATCAGAAGGGAAGCTCTTCACAGCAAAATCAAAACTCCAATAAAGGCCAGAATCAGAAAGAAAATCAAAGCAAAAGCCAAAACGAAAATCAAAAAAACGACTCCCCTGCTCAAAAACAGGAGCAAAAGGATTCACAACAACAAGAACAAGGACAAGAACAAGAAAATCAGCAACAGAATCAACCTCAGGGCCAGTCACAGGAACAAGATAAATCTCAGAAGGAAAAGGAAAGCGAAGGTCAGGAAAAGTCTCAGCAGCAAGAATCTGAGCAACAAGAGCGCACAAAACCCGAAACTCCGGAAAAAGAAAGCCAAGGAGACCAGGATCAAAAGGAGCCGGATCAGAAAAACGAGGCACAGCAAGAAAAAAATGAACCCCAACCGAGCCAACCGCCTCGGCAATTCCCCCAATACCAGCCCGCAAATCAAGGGGAACCTGGCAAACCTACCGATGGAGATGAGAAAAATTCACCGATTGGTATTGCGAGAAATACAGGAAATCAAAGTCCTCCCTCTAAAGTGTCCAAGACAGACGCCCTCAGAATCTTAAACGCCCTCTACGACAACGAACGAGATCTCGTTGCGCTCCGCCAACCACCTCCAGGAAAACCTCGTGATCGAAAAACCGATAAAGACTGGTGATTTCTGCTAGTTGAGCGAGTCTATTCGAAACGGTATACACATATATGCTTTTGTTACATAACATATATTATAGGACCATATCAATACAAAAAAATAGCTTTCATGCAACTCTTAACACTAACGACTTTACCCCAACGCAAACCTTCTTGAACTCGGAAATATCGACCCGATAAATTCGATAGCCCAGCAGGCGCAGCATTTCTGCGCTCAAATGACATTCATTCGACACGATCACTCTCTTATCAATCACGATTGAATTGCAGGCCCAAGTCAGCGCCTCATCCCTTCGCACAACAATGCAATTTTTTACGATGCTTCTCAAAATCTGATTGGCCCCCTCACTGAAGGCGTCCCGGTAGTACAAAATCGTGTCGGGATTTAGCACACAAAGACATGTATCCAAATGATGAAACCGGTCATCGATGAGCTGCAGCGAAGCGGGATTCAGCTCCATTTTTGAAGCCACAAGTTCGGGCATGTGAAGTTCCGATTTGCTGTGATAGCCGTAGAACAGCTGAGTCGAATGAGGCACAATATCGCCTTCGCCATCGAAAATAAAGCCTTTTGCGACAGTCGTCACGTCATAACCGTGTTCTTCAAACCATTTTTCGAAGAAAGCACATTCAGGCTGGCGTTCTTTCTGCCGGTAATTGCTGCGAATAAAGGTTTTCCCTGCGACAATACCCGCATGCGCGGCAAAAACCATATTCGGCAATCCCCGAACGGGATCAATCACCTCAACTTCAGCACCGATTTGATCAGTCAAAACCTTGTAAAGAATCTGCCATTGCGCCTTGGCAAGCGTACTATTCACCGAACAGCGCGCGATAGTCCGTTGGCACATGGTTAGCGCTTCTTCGTAATGTTCTGGCGGACACATGAGAAACCTTGCTGACATCTCTAATTGAATCCTTTCATGCGCCAAATCAACTGGCTCTGGATATGGAAAAACTGCTTTTGCGCCCCGAGAAACAATTTCCGGAAAAGCTGCGATTCGCTAAAAACTTCGGTGAGACCTAATGGCTAATATCCGTCGTGGCATCTCCTGCCGATGGCGGTGCCGAAATCAGATTATTCGCCCGCAAAACATGCTCCAGCTCAAAAACAGCCTTTTTCAAATCGTTAAAATGGACCACATTGATACTGACGCCACGAGTCGTCGGAATCTTCTGCTCAGCACCTTTGACGTCGGTCCAAATGCGGATATCGATGAGGTCCTTTCCCTTGTACTCCTTGATCTGAAAGCGGATTTCTTCATATTTGTTTTTGGCAAACGTCGCCACAATCTGATTCATCCCGGGGCCTCCTTATTTTTCGCGCCCAAAACTGCGCGGCGTTGGCAAAATGTCGTTACTTTATAGCAACCCGATCAAGATAACGCCCTGTCTCAACCTCAATTTTCACTAAATCCCCTTCTTTAATAAACTGCGGAACCATTGCTTTTGCACCGTTCTCAAGCTCCGCCTCTTTATACGTCGAATCCGCCTGTCCTGAGACCCCCGGACCCGTCAAAACAACCTTCATCTCAATAATCTTCGGAAATACCACATTGAGAGGACGGCCGTCATTCAATTCAACCATCAGCTCTAAATTCGGTTTCAAGTATTTCCCTGCGGGCCCAATCGTCTGCCCGGCAATGGCAATCTGCTCGTACGTTGAGAGGTTCATGAAATAAAACGTGGACCCATCCCGGTACAAATACTCCATATTGGTCGTCTCAACCGCAACATCTTCCACTTTTTCATCTGCGCGGAATCTACGCTCCACAACCACCCCTGCACCGATATTTTTCAATTTAGCATGAATCACTCGGCCCGCTTTTGCCGCACCGTGCACCTCAAATGACAGCAAGCGAAAAAGCTCTCCGTCCAACCCTAAAACCATCCCGTTTCTAAGCTCAGAAACCGGAATCATTCCTCCTCCAATTCCCTCTTCTTACACAATAACAGCCTAGGCTTCCGCCTTTCGTTCCACGGGTTTCGCCGTGTACCAAATTGCCAGAGGGCCCAAGAGAAACGCCGTGGTGTACGGCAGAAGGAAAATCGTCAGTCCGACCGGAAAAATCCGGAATAGCCCCGCCAAAAACAGAACGGCTCCGAACGCCGTCGAAATCGGCAGAGACTTGTAAGTGTCCAATAACGTCATGTTCGCCGTCTGAAGCTCTCCCATCGCACCGGTAATCCAGACAAATTCCTTTCCGGTATACTGCTTCATGAGGTTTTGAAAAACTGCGATCGGTCTATAAACCAAGTCGAGAAAATGAATCAGCGTGGCCATCATCAATTCATAAGCGGTCACGAAAAGCAGATGATAAACCGGCTGAGTCACCAGATCAGAATCTCCGGGAATCTCCGTCACCACATAGCCGCATTTCTTAAAGCGGTTGACATACGGCACAAAAAACTTTGGAACGACAATCCCGACCGCAGCGATTCCCATGAAAAGCATCCAAAGAAGCGATTCGTTTACAATATCGCCCCGAATCCAGGCAACCATCGACCCCAACAGCCACAAAACGTAAATTGGATTTCCAATGATAATGCGAAGCAACGTCCAAAGATGCTGTTTCCGGCCCGCACTGAAGCGCTTCAGAATATACTGGCCGGTCGTTTCCATGTCCCCCCACAGCCATTGAGATCCGCGGGTCAGCTCGGAAACCTTGTTTGAAAAAGTTTTCTCGTACACATAAGCGTCTTCCAAAAGAACGGATTCCGCATGCAACGATTCCTGAAAATCATGGCTCGCCGCCTTCCCCGGATGCAGGGGCTCTTTCTTCACGATATCCCGGACATACGGTTCAAGCCTCATCGCCCCCTTCCCGTAAAAAGGCGAAAACCGGTACAGGCGCCAACGCGCGATACGATCAAACCCGTACATCTGCCTGGCCCAGGAATTCAGTCGAATAAACCCGTTGTCTTCGGGATTCACAATTTCAATCCCCGGCTGCCAGATTGAAATATCACGATTTTCAGGATGAATCATCTTGGCGACAATCTTCCGAACCTGGCCTTTTGGCCAGAGATTGTCCGCGTCCGAAACAAACGCAAGTTCAACGCGATTTTTCAGATCAACCGAAACCTCTTTTCCCGCAAGGACCTCCTCAACCGTTCCTTGAATCCCGAGCGCCCGGATATCCCCTAACACAATATCCCACAAAGGCTCATTCGCATTGCGCGTCCCTTTGGCCCACGGAGCCCACTTAGGATCGACATAAGATCGCGGCCGAGTGGCGCCCTCCATCAAAAACATGACAAAATCCTGATAAATTCCGAGTTTTTTGAAGAAATCGCATTTCACATTCCGATGAAAATAAAAAACACAATCCTCACCAAATTCCTTTTGCAGTTTTTTGATTTCGGATTTCGTAAATTCCTTCACATCCGCATCCCGCGTATTGTCAATCACGACAGACTTCAGGTTCTTCCCTGCCTCCTGATTCGCGAGAATATCCAGCCTCAAATTGGTCAAAACCGTTTCCATTTCGGCGTTTGTGCGGGAAAAAATCGGCCGCACCATAGCAATTCTGACCCCTGCGGGAATCCCTTCACGAACAACCGACTCATCCTCCGGCAGCAGCAAGGGATCCGTAAACAAATAAACAATGGCGTCAATCAAAAGATTGGCCAACCCTGCGAAGGAATACGCAAAAGCAAGTGCCATTAAAATCGCCGTCAGAGGACCCCACTCATAACATAGCAGATACAATGAGGTTACAGTTCCCACCAAACCCCATTTAGCAAAACGGAACAACACAAGATCCAGAAGCAAGGGTTGCGTCAGCTTTTTGCTTCCGCCGGACAATGATTGCGCAAGAGACTTTTCGATGTCTTCGAGTTTTATGTTTTTCATGGCACCCTCATCGCGTATCGGTATCGATTGGGAAAGTTGGACATGGTTTTAGCAATTTCGGGTAATTATAGCGGGATTTCAGGGGGGGGACAACAGAAATAAGATGTAATAGAACACTACTTAAAGTACCGCTTTCGCCGGAAAATATCCGTCGCCAAAGACTCCACCCGGTCGATAAACAAAATCCCGTCCAAATGATCGATTTCATGCTGAAGACAGACCGCTTCCATGCCCTGCGAAAGGATCTCGACCTCCTGTCCCTCAAGATTCATTCCGGCAACGGTAACTTTTTCGTACCGCTTCACATTGCCCGTATAATCCGGCAAACTCAGGCAGCCTTCCCGAACGATTTTCTCACCGCACCCATTGATCATTTCGGGATTTATCAGCACAATCAAACCGTTCCCTTTTTCCTTGGGACTGACGTCAACCGCAATTAGTCTCAGACCAAGCCCCACCTGAGGAGCGGCAAGCCCGATCGTGTGAGGAGCAGCCCGCATTGCAGACACCAACTCATTGGCAAGATTGACAACTTTCGGGGTCAGTTTTTGGATCGGAAGAGCCTTCCGGCGCAGGATAGGATCAGGATACACTCGGATATGGAAGGCCGACATTGGGAATCAGCAGGTAATGCTTTCGATGGCCCTAAGTAAAATTTCCGTTCGCAGCACTCGGGAAAGTTTCTTCAACTTGCCTTCAATTAAGGCAGAGCTGACTTTCGGAGGGAACTCCACCTCTAACACCATCGCGTAAACGTTTTTCCCGCCTTCCCTGCCGATGACCTTGGTATTAAGGTCCGTGATATTGACATGGTAGCAGGCGAGAAGGCTGCTAACGCGATACACAATTCCCGGTTTGTCTTTCCCCAAAACCGTCACCACAAACGGCTTGCCTTGATGCAATACCGGCCCAACCTTGGGTTTTTCCTTCAACTCGGTTACATCGATCGTCAAGTGAAGCTTCTTCCGGAGAGCGGCAAACAATGAGTTGAACGATTGAAGCCTGTTTTTTCCGGGAACGCTGGCAATCATAATCATCGCAAAATTGCCCTCTAAAATCGTCATGCTCGAATCCTCGAGACTCGCCCCGGCCCGATAAAGGATTTCCGACACATCCCTGACGATCCCGGGTTTATCTTTCCCGATCCCCATAATCAGCAGTTTTCTCATGCTCCCCCCGGCCTCTCTTTATAGCTTCACCGCATTTTCACACAAGGCTTATATTTTCAAGGATTGGCCTTCTTTTGTTTAGCGCGTTCCTTCAGTCTCTTCATACGCCTTTTCGCACGTTTTCTTTTCACCCTTTTATCATAATCTCTCGACATACATTTCTCCTGGTTTAATCACGCTTCTTCGTCGTCATCTTCAAGAAAATTGCCTTCGCCATCGTCTTCTTTATCACCCACCTTCTCGTCTTCCTCAAGAACCTCAAGCTCTTCTTCGCTCAAATCCGCCTCTGCGGCTTTTTCATAGCCATCCTGCTGCGTATCATAGCAGGCTTGGCACAAATAAATCGTCTCCCCCAACTCGTTTTTGACCTTCACAAGATTTTCATCCACTCCGCACATATCGCATTCCATCGCGGCACCTCCCTTCCGATGCATTCGGATTATGAAAACAGAATTATTTTACCGAATCTCGTTTATTCCACAAGCACATTCGGGGTATTTTTCAATAAAATCGATTTCACCTCTTTTTTTTTGTCTTTTCCGGCACCGTCGTGAAAAATGTATTCTGCGTTCCTTCAACCGGTTTAACGCGGCGAATCTTCCAAAATTGCCACCAGTATATCTTCTTTACTAATTTCCTGCCTAAAGGATGCTTCATCGCATCCGTCACGTAAGAACGGATCAACTGACGGTCTTTTTCAGCCAAATCAAGGAAAACCACACCCACATGCGCCACGGGAATCGGCCCCGAAACTTTTTGACTGTGAAGGATTTTAGCAAAGGTCTCTATCGACTGGCCGTCATTCAAAAGATCGACATGCAAGACAATCGTAGATGAGGCGGGAAGATCTTCGTATGTTTTAAAAAGAAGTCCCCCTTCCGAAATATTGATTGCATTGGTCATCTTGAAATCCGAGCTCTTGGAGTCGCTCACCTTCCGGTACTTCACGAGACAATTCACATCGACCCTGACGTGCAACCGCTCCTTATGGTTCACCGCTCTGTTCTGTTCGAATATTTTCTTAAGTACCGTTTTCATCTCGTTCAGTCAATCGTAAAAAAAACACCCTTCAGTTTGTGAGTAACACCAATCGCCTTTCTCTTGCGCCAAAATTTCAACCCCTCCGCGCGTTTCAAAAGCTTTTTCCCCAGCCGGTGGTTTCCCGCTTCATCAATATGCTTCGCGATTTCCTGCCGGTCCGATTCCTTGATGTCAAGAAATGAGAGCCCAATATGATACACTTCTTCCGTTCTGGAGACCCTCACGCAACGTGTCACCTTCCCATAAGTTTCGATCGGTTTATCATGCGCCGGCAGTTTAATGCTTAATTTTAGAAGCGAGGAAATAGGAATGAGCTCATAAGACGCCACCAATAAGCCTCCCTCCGACACGTCCTTGACGTTCGTCACCTTCAAAAACTCATCGCTTCCCGCATCCACCTTGGCATACTTCACAAGGCAGAATGCTTTCAGACGCGGATATTGACGTTTATCTTTTTTGAGGTTTCGGAACGGCATACGGTCTTCATGCTCCTAAGCTTCTGCTAAAGCCTAACATGCTTATTTAAGATTCTCAACAAGCTCGGTCGACGATAAAACTATTTCGGTATTTTTACTAAAATTCCCCGCAGAACTTCTGTAACATATTGAATATCCGTT
>Ga0172375_10000818_pt1 | contig 50402 bp, 41 predicted proteins | sample LakKiv1m_FD_114537 | JGI IMG/M metagenome (GOLD analysis project Ga0172375, IMG submission 114537) | Freshwater microbial communities from Kabuno Bay, South-Kivu, Congo - kab_092012_11.1m | ecosystem: Environmental > Aquatic > Freshwater > Lake | place: Democratic Republic of the Congo... | reverse complement strand
CCTTGCCCAATTGTGATCCCTGAGGCGAAATTCAAAAATTGGGCTAAGTATGTAGACGCCTATGCGGAATGTTTCCGGACGCGGGTTCGACTCCCGCCGCCTCCACCAGTATAACGTTATACCAGAAATAAGACACCAATGCGGCATAGCCGCAACCAATATCAAGGCGGGACTCACACAAAGACACGAAGGCACAAAGAATATATTGTTTTTACAGTGGGTTGACCAATAAGCCGCCCACTTGTCCGTAGGTTTCAGGCGCAGAACCTCAATTCCTCAATTCGTGAATTCCTCAATTCGCCTTTTATTGTTTTTTGTGACAGAAAACTGGGGAATAAGGTACTATTAACAGGCAGACTGAATGCTCACGGTTGAACATAACATCGTTCCTCCTCGGTCTGCCTTTTTGTTTTGTAAGCGTTCACGGGTTCCGGGTTTTCCGTTTCCCGCTGCAAAGCGGGATTAGGGGCAAGCGCAACATGAAGGACCCGATTCGAAGGCAACACGCCGCTGTTTTTTTAATATGCTTCTGTTGGGTCGCCTGTTCCGTGGTTCGAAATGACAAATCCGGGGGCCGCTGATGGCATTTGAGCCTTCGAAACCAAATTAAGGAACCACGAATGCAACCTTGAACCCCTCAACCTCTGAACCCGTCAACCGTTACTTTGTTTTTACGGTCTCGATGGAACCGCCCATAAGCAAGAACCACCGTCAAACCCTCATTCGTAGATGTCACTCTATAGGTCCCAGCACTGCCCATGCTTCATGAGGATGCCTCATCCCGGCCCGTATCGATCTGATATCCTTTTATTTTCTTGTGAAGATTGCTCCGTTCAATGCCAATGGCCTCGGCCGTCTGCGAGATATTTCCATTGAACTGCTGGAGCTTTGCCTGAATAAATGCCTTTTCGAACCGGCTTCTTGCCTCTTTGAGGGAATCGGTCCCAAAGCTGGGTTCAAAGCCCATTTTCGTGTCGGAGGACCGGTTATAGGGCGAAGGGATATCTTTGCCCTGAATCGTCTTACCCGGCACCATGATCATGAGCCTCTCGATGAGATTTCTCAATTCTCTGATATTTCCCGGCCAGTCGTATCTTTGAAGGATTTCGATGGCCTCGTCCGAGACCTCTTTGGCCTCTATATTGGTGCTCAGAGAAAATTCCGATACAAATTCCTTCGTCAGGCTGTGAATGTCCTCAATCCGCTCCTTGAGGGGCGGTACCCGTATGGGGATGACATTCAGCCGGAAATAGAGATCATCCCTGAAGGTCCCTTTTCCAATTTCTGCCTCGAGATCTTTGTTTGTAGCGGCAATCACCCTCACATCCACGTAAATGGTCTTTGTTCCCCCAACCCTCTCAAATTTCTGCTCCTGCAAGATCCTGAGGGTCTTTGACTGTGCCTTTAAGCTCATATCCCCAATTTCATCCAAAAAGATGGTCCCCTCGTGGGCGGCATCAAATTTCCCCTTTCTCATGGTGGACGCCCCGGTAAATGCACCTTTCTCGTGCCCAAAAAGCTCGCTCTCGATGAGGTCTTCAGGTATGGCCGCGCAGTTCACCTCGACGATCGGTTTGTGACTGCGCCGACTCAGGAGGTGGATGGTATGGGCCACAAGTTCCTTTCCGGTTCCATTTTCACCTGAAATGAGAATCCATGCATTGGTAGGGGCGACAATTTTGATCTGCTCCTTCAATTCCATGATCGCGCTGCTGTTGCCGGTGATCTGATACTTGTTCCTTTCTCTTTCTTTGAGGAGGCTCACCTCCTCTTCCAGCCTGTAATATTCCAGGGCGTTATTGATGGTCAGGAGAAGCTTGTCTAAGGAAAGTGGTTTTTCCACGAAATCGTACGCCCCTACCTTGGTAGCCTTCACAGCGGTCTCTATGCTGCCGTGTCCTGACATCATGATGACCTGGAGGGTGGGGTAGTCCTCCTTGATCTTCTGGAGGGTTTCAATGCCGTCAAGCCCCGGCATCCATATGTCCAGGAGGACCAGATCCGGTGTCGTTTCCTTGATTTTGTCCAATGCTTCGGTCCCGCTCTCGGCAGTCGGAACCTCAAACCCTTCGTCTAAAAGGATGCCGGTCAGGGACTGAAGGATGCTTTTTTCATCGTCAACGACTAAGATTGTCTGTGCCATTTAGATATCTCTCCGTTCATGTTATCATCTCAATGGCTATCTTGGCTGCCTTTTCAGAGGCCCCCCCCTTACCGAGACCCTTCCGTACCCCTTTCAGCTTTGCGATCATCATGTTCCTGGCCCCCTCATCCATGAGCAGCGAGAGGACCTCATTCGCAAGCTTGCCAGGCGTCACGTCGCCTTGGATCAATTCGGGGACCACCCTTTCTCCGGCAATGAGGTTTACCAGCCCGATAAAAGGCACCCTGATCAGCCTCTTCCCAAGCCAATAGGAAAAAGGCGCCACTTTGTATACAACGACCATGGGAATTTCCATAATGGCCGTGTCCAGCGTCGCCGTCCCCGAGGCCACCATGGCAATGTGACAACGGCCCAGTGTCTGGTAGATGTCGCCTTGGTGGATGTCTATGCTCAATGAAGTGTTTCGAACAAAAGTCTCGACATATTCTCGTTCAATGGTTTTGGCCAGGGGGAGCAGACATCGGACTCGGGGATACTGGGTTTTGATGATCTCTACGGATTGGATCATGACAGGGAGAAGATTTCTGATTTCATCCCTTCGACTTCCTGGCAGCAATCCCACGATCGGATCTTGGATCGGGGTCCCGCTCTGAAGATTCGAACCTTCGGCCTTGCTCTCGCCCTGCGGAATGCAACCCTGGACTTTGGAACCTAATTCGTCCAGCAGGGGATGCCCTACATAATCAACGTTCAGCCCCCGTTTCCTGTAGAAGGATTCCTCAAAGGGGAGGATAACCGCCATGCGGTCCACACGCCTGGCTATTTTTCTTACACGGCCTCTTCGCCACGCCCATACCTGGGGGCTTATGTAGTAGAAAACGGGTATGCTGAGTTGCTTGGCGATCCTGGCCAGGTAGAGATTGAAGTCGGGATAGTCAATGAGAATCAACAGGTCCGGATGAAGGGCCTTCATCGCAGATTTCATCGTGTAAGCTGCTTTGGTAATCGTGCGAAGTCTGTGCAGAACCTCAGTCAAGCCGACCACGGCCATATCTGAGGATGAGACAAGTATTCTGACCCCTGCCTGAGCCATGTTGTTGCCCCCGATGCCCCAAAAGGCAACGTCGGGTTTCAAACGCGTGACGGCCCTCACGAGATTGGACCCGTGTAGGTCGGCTGAGGCCTCGCCGGCAACGATCAGTATCCGCCGATGATCTCTGACATCAGAATACGGGGCAAAAATTCTGGCAGCCTCTTTCTATCTGGTCAATAATGTTAAGGGCTATTCTTAAGGCATTTCGCCCGTCCTCGCCGGTCACGACCGGCTCGGACCTGTTCATGACGGCGTTGACAAACGCGGTAATCTCTTCGTTCAATGGGTCGCTGTCAGCATATTTTTCCTTACTTGTGGTCACTTCAGGAAAATTGTGGGAATTTTTTTTCTGATTGTCAAGGCTGATCACCGTAAGCTGCCGTTTTCCGCAATCCGCAGATAGATAGGCATTCGGCTGAAACACACGGATCTTCCTCAGCATTTTGCCGGATACTCGGCTCGCAGTTAGAGTGGCAGCGGTGCCGTCCTCAAAAATAATCCTGGCATTGGCAATGTCGGTCTTTTCGGTAATGACAGGCATGCCAACGGCGTGGACCTCTTTTACCTCTGACGGGACCATATGGAGAATGATGTCCAGGTCGTGGATCATCAGATCAAGGACCACGTCCACATCAAGGCCCCTTGTTGTAAAAAGGTTCATGCGGTGGGACTCCACAAAGACGGGTTTCTTTACCATCGGCATCATGTTGACGATGGCCGGGTTAAACCGCTCAACAAGACCCACCTGGAGCACCAGGTCCCGTTCCCGGGCCATGCGGATGAGGGTATCCGCCTCCGTGAGGTCATAGGTGATTGGCTTCTCAATGAGCATGTGCACCCCTTCGGCCAGGACATCTTTGGCCACCTCAAAGTGCATCTCGGTGGTCACTGCCAGACTGACGGCATCCACCCTCTCCAAGATATCGCGGTGATCTGCGTAGGCCTTTGTATGATAACGTTCCGCGATCTCATGGACGCGATTTCTGTCTACGTCCACGACGCCGACAAGTTCCACTCCTGGGTGCGCCCTGTATTTTTGTACATGGTACTCCCCGAGGTGTCCGACGCCAATAACGGCGATTCTGAGTTTTCCCGGTTTCATATATCCGCTCCACACCCATTGGCCAACTCATTGAAGGAAACGCTTCTCAACCTTCTGATCTCGCTTCATTCGGACGCCGCACGGAGAGAAACAATGGCGATATGCCTCATGTCGGCCTCGGTGATCATCTCTGCCTTGTCAAACATTAAGGTATTCCCTGCCTCGACGGCCAAGACGGCCCCGTTTACCCGCGAGAGGGTCCGTATGGTTTCAAGCCCCACACAGGGAACGTCAAATCGGAGATCCTGTCTGGGTTTGCTTACCTTCACAACGACAGCCTTTTCCTGAGCCAATTTGCCCCCCCTAAGGATAGTTGCGTCGGTGCCGTCTATGGCTTCAACGGCCAGGACGGTCTTTTTCCTCACCACCACACACTGACCAATGTCCAGTTGACCCAGGGCCTTGGCCATCTTCCATCCAAACCGGATATCTTCTTTTTCGGCCTTGTTGGGACGCCTCGCTGTGAGGCATCCCTCGGGAGCAATGAGTTCGGGCAAGAACTGGGTGGAGCCGATAATGGATATGCCTTCCCTGGCCAACTCTTTAGCGACGGCCCTCAGGATGTCATCATCATGAAAAAAGGCGAGCTTCGACATGATGGTCAGCCCCTTGAGATCCGGCCGGATGTTTTCAAACATCCGTTTTTTGGTGATGGTTCCGGCCATCAGGGCCTCTGTGACGCCGCGTGTTTTAAACGCCTTTATCAATTGCCCCAACTGTCCTAACTTGATCCAGACAATCTCATCCACCCTATCCGAGAGTTTCGGGTCGGTTTCATCAAGGTGGGCCACGACAATAACCCGCATTCCCTCCTTTTTAGCGGCCTCTGCAATAAGCAACGGAAACTGCCCGCCACCGGCAATCATGCCGATTATCCGGCTATTCTCCCCCATCGTTTATATACGCTGCAGGTTGAAGTCTCCCGAGCACGCCATTACTGGATGACTCGATTGCTGGATGAGTTCTATTGCCTCTGGATTGGACCTTGGACAAATACATCTCACCGCAATATTCCTCTCTTCGAACTGATGAGAAAATCCAGCAGCATTTTCAGCTCGGGTATCATTTCAAGGTCCTTCTTGACCTGGGTGATGCCATCCCTGAAACTCCTATTTTCGCGCCAGATAATGCTGTATGCCTTTTTTAAAACGTCGATCGTATCCTGTGAGAATCCTCGACGAATCATACCCTTCTGGTTGATTCCATACAGTTTTGCCCGTGGCCCGGCCGTTATCATGAAGGGGGGGACATCCCTGTCAATCCCTGATTTGGCCCCCAGGTAGGCATGTGCGCCAATTCGAACGAATTGCTGAACAGCCAGGAAGGCCCCCAATATGGCGTACTCCTCGATATGGGTATGCCCGCCCAATGTAGCGCCGTTGGTCAATATGACATGATCTCCAAGTCGGCAGTCGTGGGCAACGTGGGCGTAGGCCATCAGATAATTGCTGTTGCCGATAACCGTTTCCCACTTTTCTTTTGTGGTGGCCCGGTTGATGGTCACATATTCCCTGATGACATTGTCGTTTCCCAGGATCAGACGCGTATCCTCATTATGGTAGCCGATATCCTGGGGCGGTGTGCCGATGGAAGAAAAGGGGTAAATCCTGTTTCGTTCCCCGATCCAGGTGTGGCCTTCGATGACCACGTGAGCGCCTATCGCTGTGTCCCGTCCGATAACCACATGATCTCCTACCGTAGAGTAAGGGCCTATCTCGACCCCATCGGCAAGTTCGGCAGTCGAACTGACGACTGCGGAAAGATGTATTCTTGTTTTATTTTCAATAGTCATTGATTTATATCGCTGTGATGAATTATCTCTTTCATCCTATCGTAGCCACCAGAATGGCTTCGGCCGCAAGCTCGCCTCCTACAGAGGCCTTCCCTTCCATCTTCCAGATCCTGGACCCTGTTCGCAAGGGAACCAGCTCGAACCTGATCTGGTCGCCGGGGATGACCGGCCTCCGGAATTTGACCCCGTCCATGGACACAAAAAAAATTGAATTACTCGTCTTTCGTTCCAGTGCATCGGGTACAGACACCCGTGCCAGGATGCCTCCCACCTGTGCCATGGCCTCAATGATGAGAACCCCCGGCATGATCGGATTATCCGGGAAATGACCCTGGAAAAAGGGTTCATTGGCGGTGACATTTTTGAGACCCACTACCCGCTTGTTCAATTCCAATTCAATGATCCGGTCCACTAACAGAAACGGGTACCGGTGGGGAAGGATCTTGCAAATGTCTTCATAGGTTAACGGTAGATGCATGGATTGACTTACTCCTTCCTGAACCCCGTGGCCGTGCGTGAGGAAGAGGCCTCTGAAGAAAGAGGGGTATGCCGCTCGACTTCCTCAATCCGCTTTTCCAGTTGTCTCAGACGCTGGGCGATTTCGGGGAGCCGTGATATCAATGCGGAGGCCTTGAGCCGGAGACGGTGGGGGATCGCAGGGGAGCCTGAGACCACCTCACCCGCAGGAATGGGCTTTGCAACGCCGGATTGGGGGCCGATCATGGCCTTGTCTCCCACCTCGACATGATCAATGATGCCGACCTGGCCGCCAATGATGACCTCGCGTCCGATGTGACAGCTCCCGGAGATCCCTGCCTGGGCCACGATAATGGTGTCCTCTCCAATAACGACGTTGTGGGCGATATGCACCAGATTGTCGGTTTTGGTCCCCCTCTTGATCCACGTCTTTCCAAGCGCAGCCCGATCAATGCAGTTGTTGGCCCCAATTTCCACGTAGTCGTCAATTTGAACGATCCCGGTCTGGGGGATCTTCACTGAGACGGCGCCGTCCCGGACAAAGCCGAAGCCATCCCCGCCGATGACGCTCCCCGGATGGATGATGACGTCATTGCCGATGATACACCCCCTAAGTATCGTGACATTGGGATAGATGAGGCATCGCTTTCCAATTTTTACGCCATCGCCCACAAATACCCCGGGAAAGAGCGTGGTCCCGTCTTGGATCTCCGCCCCTTGACCTACATACACCATTGGATAGATGGATACGTCTTTTCCGATATGGCTTTCCTCATGAATGGCAGCCTCTTGACTAATTCCTAAATGTCTCGACACGGGAGGGGCAAGGAGCACGGCCACCTTGGCGTATGCCAGTTCCGCATTGGAAACGATGACCTGTGGGCCTTTAAACAAACCGGTCAACTGGGAGATCAACAGGGCGCCAGCCCGGGTTTTGCGCAGGCTTTCCTGATATCGGCGGTCGGAGAAGAAAGAGATTTCCGATGGGCCCGCATCATTGAGGGAGGTGATGCCTGTAATGCTAAGCTCCCTATTTCCAACCACTTCTCCGTCTACAGCCTTGGCAATTTCGTCGAGTGTTAGGTTCAAGGCCTTTTTTCTCCTGTTAATTCGACGTATCGTACGCCTTGGTGACCCGGTCTGTAATGTCGATGGCATTGTTGTAATATATCATTCCCATGGTCCCTTCTTCCATGATGATGGTGTATCCTTCTGCCTGGGCGATTTTTTCTACGATCTTCTCTATCTCTTTTCCCACCTTTCTTGTCGCCTCATACTCAGCATTTTTCATCTCCTGTGTGACTTCTTCATACATATATTTGTAATGACGAGTCTTTTTCCCCAATTCCATCTCTTTGCCCTCTTTGGCATCCAGGCTCAACATCATGCTTTGTTTCTGCAGCTCCTCCTCAATTTTGGATATCTGTGCCCTCTCCGCGTCCAACTTGTTCTGGAGGGCATTAAATTTCCCTTTCAGTTCTTCTCTGATTTTCTGAAATTTGGCAGAATTCTGCTGAAGCCGCTTCATATTGAGTACCCCGATCTTGACAGTTTCGGCCCAGGCACATTCATGTTGAAAACAAAAAAGCAACGACAAACAGACGAACAAGAGACTGATCCTTTTCATATTTACCCCCATTGCGATTGAATATTGACGAATGATTATTGAAAAATACAAGCCATGACGACCCCATGGCGCCCTATGACTACGGATTAACGCCCAACGAACAAAGCACCAATGACTTATTAACTGTCTCATCATAGTCTTGACGTATCGGACTTCATGCGGCATCTAAAAGCAAGCTGGATTCCGGCTTTCGCCGGAATGACGGCAGTCCAAATAATTTTGAGACGGTTAATATAGTTATGGACTTCGGACGCCAGCCTCCACAGTCCATCACACGCAGATCACCCGCTATAGCATCCCCCCTACGCTAAATTCCCATCTGCCGGACGATTCATCTCCCGTCCTGTCTAGATTAAACCCATATTCCAGCCTCAGCGGCCCGATGGGAGAATACCATCTGACCCCGGCGCCCGCAGACTTCTTAATCCCGCTGAAGGACCAGGCGGAGGCAGAGTTTGGATAGTTCGAATCATACGCATTGCCTGCGTCAAAAAACACGAGCCCCACGACCCCCTGCTCTTTGAGTACAGGGAAACGGTATTCAACATTATAGCACATCATCTCCGTACCACCCACCCTGTACCCTTGTGAGTCTTTTGGAGAAATGCTCTCATAATCAAACCCGCGCACCGTGTTGATGCCGCCCAGGAAGAACTTCTGGAACACAGAAAGCTTTCCCCTGTCTTGAATATACCCCCACCGCCCCTGCACCATGAACACCGTATCCCAGAACATGGGGAAGAACCAGGCGGTCCTGGCCCTGTATTTGCTGAATCTTTCATCGCCCCCTATTCCCGCATATTCTCCCGATAGTTCGTTGATCGAACCCTTTGTCGTGTTCCAGAGATGGTCTCTGCTGTCCCGTTTAAAGGCGAGGGTCGAACTGCTGGTGACATTGCGCCCCCTCATGTCGTAGAGCGGTCCCGAGGTCTCCTGCACATCGTAGATCCTGGAATTGTCGTAATCATATCTTATGATGGCCCTGCTATAGTCATCAATAAAATCAAGAGGATAGCCAAGGCTCAGCGCGCTGCCCAAGGCATCCCTCGAGTAGTCCGTGTATTCCTGGTCCCATTTGTAGAGATCCACGCCAAAAGACCACCGCGTATCAAAGAGCCAGGGCTCAAGAAATCGTATATCAAACTCAGTGTTGTAACCACCGAGCCTCGCTGAGGCCTGAAGTTTTTGTCCATAGCCGAGGAAATTCTCATCCGCGATCTCGAACGTGACAAACCCGGAATATGCGGAACTGTAACCGGCGCCCACGCTGAAGGTTCGGGTCCCCTTTTCCTTCACCTTGACATCCAGTTTCATCAGGTCGTCTTGGCTCCCCTTTTTTGTCTCCATCTGAACGTCTTCGAAAAAGCCGAGCCGGTTCAGGTTAGCTGTACTATCTTTGAGGCCTTGTCCGCTGAAATATTCCCCTTCGATGACCTTCAGTTCACGCCGGATGACCTTGTCTCTCGTCACGGCGTTGCCCGATATCGTAATCCTCTCAAAGCGGACCTTCGTCCCCTTGGAAATATCGTACGTGATATCCGCAAGATACGTTTCGTCATTTTCCTTGACGATCGGTTTGATCTCTGCATAGGCATATCCGTGATCCGCGTAGACATCCCTCAGCGCCAGGATATCCTTACGAACCACTTCTCGATTAAATGCCTCTTCCTTCCCGATTTGGACCTTCTTGAGGAGATCGTCAGCAGTCTCTATGAGATCCCCCTGGACGGCAACCTTGTCAACCCCGTATCGGTGTCCCTCGTCAATATCAAACGTAACGATCAACCCGTTGATTTTGTCATCATACACCACCGTGGGTTCGCCTACCTTCGCCTTGATGAAACCATGGTTGTGATAAAATGCAGTGAGTTTGTGGATGTCAAATTCAAGTTTCTTTTTATCCAAAATCCCGGCTTTCGTGATCCATGAAAGAAACCATTTCTGACTGGTTTCCATGATATCCCTTAGGTCATCAGCATCGAAGTGCTTGTTCCCCACAAATTGAATTTTCTCGATGTAAATCTTGTCATGTTCCTTAATCTTGTACTTCAACATGACTTCGTTGTTGGGGATCGCTTCAGTGGTTTGCTCTATCTCGGCATTGTAATAGCCCTTTTCCCTGTAGAAGTCTTTCAGCCGGTTGACGCTTTGTCTGATTTCGTTATTATCCAGGATCGAATAAAGATTTATCCCCACTTCCTTCTTCAGGTCGTCGTCGTCAACCTCCTCATTCCCCTCAAATACCATCTTGCCGACGGAGGGTTTTTCCGTTACATGGAAGGTAACGATCTTTCCCGAAGGCCCGTCCTCGGTCTCCATCCTGACATCCTCAAAGAAACCCATCTTGTAGATATCGCGGAGATCCTTATCCAGTTTGTCATAATCCAGACGGTCCCCCGCCTTGGTACCGATAACGGCCAGGACCGCCGCCTTTTCGATGCGACGGTTGCCGGCAACCTGGATCGAATCGATTTGGGGAACGCCCGTGACACGATCAAAGACATTGTTGGCGAGGCTTTTCATCGTATTGGCCACCTCGTCAATGTCTTCTGTGACCTGGAAGATAAAAAAGGGCGGTTTCTTGCCGGTCATGTCGATTACTTTCAGATCGACGCTCGCCTTGTTCCCGATCTGGGTAAGGCTGCCGGCGATGAGCCAGTCGGTCTTGAGCTGCTTGCCCCATGCGAGGAGTTCCGTCATCTCGGGTGCTGGGGCGAAGGCAAGCGCATGGCTGTTAATGGTAGGTGGCGGGATGGCGTGGAAGCCCTTTTCCTCCAACCGAGAGGAGAGTGTTTTTTGCAGGCCCAACTGGAGATGGTCGAGCGGCCCCCGGGCGTTGATTTTAAAGGGGAGGACGGCTATGGTTTCTTTGGGTTCGGCCGCTGCGGGTTCCTGCACAAAAAAGGCGCACGCAATCAGGAGGAGGAGCGCCTGGAATATGATTTTGTCCGCCGCGAAGCGCACGGCGCATGGCGAATGGTGCAGAGCGGTTGCCTCGTTGCGCTCTGCGCTCTGTACTTTGCGATGTGTTTTACCGTATCTGTCCATCAATCAGCTCCATTTGTTTGGACATTTTTTCTGCCAGCCGCTGGTTATGGGTCGCAATGACCATGGCAATGCCTTCCTCCCGGTTGAGCCGTAGAAGGAGGTCGGCGATGTCATGGCCGGTCAGCCAATCCAGGTTCCCGGTGGGTTCATCCCCCAATATCAGTCCCGGATGCATGATCATGGCCCTTGCGATGGCCACGCGTTGTTGCTCTCCGCCTGAAAGTTCACCGGCACGGTGCATCATCCGTTTCTCAAGCCCTACCTTGGAAAGGACATCCTTGGCCATTGCAACGGCGCTCCGTTTTGGATGTCTTGCGATGAGGGCCGGCATCAAGGTGTTTTCCAATGCATTCAACTCGGGCAGCAGGTGATGAAATTGAAATACAAAACCAATTTCCCTGTTTCTCAGTCGCGTCAGCCTTCCTTCGTCCATTTGATACATATTGACATCGCGGAATCTGACGACCCCCATGGAAGGGGGATCAAGGCTTCCCATGATATTGAGCAGGGTCGATTTTCCCACTCCGGACGCCCCCATGATCGCTATGCTGTCCCCGGGATGAATCACCAGGTCGATCCCCCTCAAAATCTCGATAACCTCCCCATGGTGATGGAAGGACTTAAAGACATTCTCAAGCCTCAGCATGGGGGACTCGGCGCCTTCCATGAGCTCCTGTTTATTCATACCTGAAAGACTCCACCGGATTCAATCTGGAGGCATACCAGGATGGATACAGGGTGGCTATAAACGAGATGACCACTGCGGCCCCGGCAACAAACGAAACATCCGCAATTTCCACCTGGACCGGCAGCGTCGAGATATAATACACATCCGAGGGAAGGCTGATGAATTTGTACTTAGCCAGCAACTGGCATATCCCGAGACCGCAGGCAAGTCCCGCGATGGTGCCGACCACACCCACAAGTAGGCCCTGAAACATGAAAATGGACATGATGCTCTTGGCAGAAGCGCCCATGGCCCTCAGAATGGCCACATCCCTTGTTTTCTCCATAACGACCATGACCAGGGTGCTAATGATATTAAGGGCTCCGACCAGCACGATCATGGTCAAGATGATAAACATGGTTAGCTTTTCAAGCTTAAGCGCAGAGAAAAGGCTCCGGTTCATGACCTTCCAGTCTTTGGTCCAGAAGGGGTATCCCAGTCGTTCTTGGATGGCCTTGGCTACGCTGTCTGCCTGGTAGACGTCCTTTACCCTGACCTCTATGCCGGTGACCTTGTCTCCGAGGGCCAAAAAATTCTGGGCATCGGTGAGTGAGATGTAGATCATAGAGGCGTCGTATTCGTACATGCCCGAGTCAAATATGGCGGAGACCTTGAATCGTTGGGTGTTCGGGGTCCTGCCCAGAGGGGTCAATTTCCCCTCCGGCGAGATGACGGTAACCAGGCTTCCGGTGTTGGCGCCTATTCGCTTGGCAAGCTCACTCCCGATAATGATGGCCGGGAAATCGTCCGCGGTTTCCGCCAGGGAAGAAAGGGACCCGTTTTTAATCATGTCTTTGAAACCGATCACCGCCCCGGCACTGTCAGGATCAATGCCCCTTAAGACCGCGCCGGATACATTCCCTCCATTGTTGAGCATGACCTGGGTAAAGATAAACGGGGTAACCGCAATAACCCCTTCTTCCCTGCCGACATCCTGCTCGACCTGACGATAATCGCTGAAAGGCCCGCTTAGGTTCAGGACAAGGAGGTGGGAGTTGACCCCCAGGATCTTGGACATCAGGTCCGCCCGAAAGCCATTCATCACCGAAAGGACTACGATAAGGGCCATCACCCCCACCATGACACCCAGTATGGAAATCAGGGTGATGACAGAGATGAACCGCTGCTTTCGCTTGGCCTTAAGGTATTTTATCCCGAGGAATAGTTCAAACATATGACCTTAATTGAAGAATTGCGAATTGGGGAATTGAGGAATTGGATGTACCATCGATTTTATCCTTAAATCCCCGAATTTCCATCCACAGATTACGCAGATTTCGCAGATACCGGCAGCTCAATCCCCAAATCCCTCAATTCCTCAATTCCTAAATTTCCGACTTTGATCTCATCTGGGGGAAGAGGATGACATCCCGTATGGATGGCGAGTCGGTCAGGAGCATCACCACCCGGTCAATTCCGATCCCTTCGCCTGCTGTGGGCGGCATTCCGTATTCCAGGGCGGTAACATAGTCTGTATCCATAAACTGGGCCTCTTTATCCCCCGCATCCCTGAGTGCCGCCTGTTTCTGGAATCTCTCCCTCTGATCCGCCGGATCGTTCAGTTCATTGAAGGCGTTTGCGATTTCCTTTCCGCCTATGAAGAGTTCGAATCGGTCTACCATATCCGGATTCTGGTCGCTGCGCCGAGAAAGCGGGGAAACCTCTGTGGGATAACCGGTGACAAAGGTCGGATGGATCAATTGCGGCTCCACCAGGCGATCAAAGAGTTTAGTAAGGATCTGTCCGTGGCTTTCTGATCTGGAGAGGTCAATCTCATACTGGGATGCGGCCCTAACGGCATCCTCCTTTTTTTTGAGGACCTCCTCGCTGACCCCTCCCATGTCTCTCAGGGCGTCAAAAAGGGAGATTCTGGACCAGGGGGGGGTAAAATCGATATCCGTGCCCTGGTATGAGATGACGGTTCGGCCAAAGATCTGGCGCAGGACTTCGTTAAAGAGGGATTCGGTCAGGGTCATCAGGTCTTCATAGGTGGCATACGCCATATAGAACTCCAGCATGGTGAACTCGGGATTATGCTTGATGGAGATCCCTTCGTTCCTGAAATTCCGGTTGATTTCAAAGACCCTTTCCAGACCTCCCACCACCAACCGCTTAAGATAAAGCTCCGGAGCGACCCGCAGGTACAGATCCATTCCAAGGGCATTATGATAGGTCTTGAACGGCCTGGCTGTTGCGCCCCCGGGTATCGGCTGCATCATGGGCGTCTCCACCTCGAGGAAATCCCTGGCAACAAAGAAATCCCGGACGGCCTGGATGATGCGGCTCCTCAACACAAAGACCTCCTTCACCGGGTCATTCATGATCAGATCGAGATATCGTTGGCGGTACCGAGTCTCCATATCGGTCAGGCCATGCCATTTTTCGGGGAGGGGGAGCATCGACTTGGATAGAAGAGTGAGTTTATCCGCCAGGAGCGTCAGTTCACCGGTCCGGGTCTTGAAGAATTTTCCCCGAAGGCCGATAAAATCCCCGATGTCCATCAGTTTAAATACGTTGAAGTCCTCTGGACTCACCTTGTCTTTCCTGATGTAGGCCTGGATCTGGCCGTTTCTGTCCTTCAGATGAATGAAGGAGGCCTTTCCGAAATCCCGTCGCGCCATGATCCTCCCCGCCATGACAAAGGACGGGTCTTGTTGTTCCAGACGTTCGGGGTCCATGTGACCGTAACGATCCATGGCCTCAGAGGACGTGATGTCAACCGGATATCCAGCAGGGTAGAGATTCACCCCCTCGGACCGTAGCTTTTTGCCTTTGTTTATCCTTTCTTCTGAAATTGAGCTTGTTTTGCCTGTGGCCATCGTCGTTCCGTTCATGTGGGCAGTATCGCTTTAAAGGAGTTTTCCTGAGCAAATTAAGGTCATTTGTTTAATCCAATTCATCGCCATAGTCAAGATGAAAGAAGCGTCTGCGGGCAATTCGCAGCAATCCATTTTATTTGACACCCCTGACCTGTCACCCTATACTTGATAGACTGGACAAACCAGAGATGTGCTCAAAGCTTGCCCGAATGCCTTCTTGATTGCTGTGGATAAGGATGACATCTGAGGAACGTCAACAGATAGACCGTATGTTTACTCCACGGGGGTTTGCCCTGTTCGGGGGAATCGGTACGCCGGGTTCATTCGGACAGTTTATCCTGTTGAGCCATATCCGTTATGGCTATCAGGGATGTCTATATCCGATTTCGCCGAAAGGCGGAGAGATCGCGGGATTGAAGGTCTATAAGAAACTGAGAGATGTAAAGGGCCCGGTGGATCTGGCCTCAATCTCGGTCCCTGCCAGGGCCGTGCCCGGGGTCTTGAGGGACTGTCTGGCTCAAACAGTGGCGGGGGATCGAATGCATTCTTATGATTTTTCGAAGACAGCGGAGAGTGGCAACCTCGAAACTGAAGTTATCAAAATCAAGGAACAGGTGCACGAGGATATATGCGTTGAAGCCGAGGATTCGGAAATAAGTTTCGAACTGATCTCATTCTTGCAGTCCTGCTGAACATCTGACTCAGTCCATGAAAAGCCCGCCGTTGACATGTATCGTCTGTCCAGTAATGTAGCTTCCCGCACTTGAAGCGAGCAATAGCGCCAAGCCAACCAGATCTTCTGGGTATCCAATCCTTCTAAGAGGGAGCCTCTCAACGAGCTTCTGCTTTTGTTTCTGTGGCATCAATTTTAGCATTTCGGTGTCAATCATCCCGGGTGATATGACATTTACGCGAATGCCATAGGGGCCCACCTCCCTGGCGAGACTCTTGCTGAATCCTTCTATCCCAGCCTTCGCTGCCGCATAATGGGCGCTCATTTCACCTCCAGTACGGGCAATAACAGAAGAAAAGCTAATGATGGCGCCCCTGTTACGCTGTATCATATGTGGAACAACAGCATGCGTACACAAAAAAACCGAGGTTAGATTGACATCAATATTCATTCTCCAATTCTCTAAAGTCATCTCTCTTACAGGAGAGGGTGAACTGATGGCTGCAATATTTATGAGGATTTCAGGTGCTCCAAGTTTTGACATGCAAAAATCGACCATTTTGGCAACCTCTACCGCTTGGCTTACATCTGCATGAAATCCATACCAATTTTCGATATGTTCGGTTGGAGGTAGTGTCACGGATTCCAACATATCCACTGCAAGCACTTTGGCGCCTGCCAGGACAAAAGATTCGGCGATGGCCCTCCCAATTCCCCGTGCGGATCCGGTCACGATAACTACTTTTTCCTTGAGATCGAAGCGTTCTACAGGGGCTGTTTTCTTTTCTATCAGATCCATAAAAGTGGCCTATGCGCTTTGTGTTGCCTGTTTATAATACTCACTGTAGATGGGATCTGCCTCCTGAAGTTGCCTGCGCAACACCTTGCCCACCAGGGTTTTGGGAATTTCATTGATAAACTGGACATATTTGGGCACCTTGTAACGGCTCATGTTCTCTTTGCACCAAGCTTTGAGTTCTTCTTCCGTGATCCTCCCTTTCCAGTCTTCTCGGAGGACCACCCATGCCTTGATCGCCTCGCCTGTTTCAGGATCGGGCAAGCCCGCCACCGCTACCTCCAGCAGGGCCTTGTTGCCGCCCATGAGCTGTTCCACTTCCGTTGGGAAGACGGAATGCCCCTTTACCTTGATGAGTTGCTTTTTACGATCGCTAAGGGACACGCGACCCAGTTCGTCCATCTTTCCGATGTCGCCGGTATAGAGCCATCGCTTGCCCTCCTGTTCCCGGATGGTTTCCGCGGTTTCTTCCGGATTGTTGAGATAAGCCTGCATGACGGTGGGGCCAGTGACCACCAGTTCTCCAATTTTCCCGGGGGGGTATTCCGTCTTCCCGGTTTCCATGTCCATGATCTTCCATTCGATGCCCGTTAGGGGCAAGCCGATGGTCCCTGTGGTCTCGATGGCGCCCAAGGGTCCTCCGGAAACCACGGGAGACGCCTCGGACAGGCCGTATCCCTCCACCAAAATGGCGCCGGTGGCCTTTTCAAACCGCTCTTTCACATTGTGGTGTAACGGCCCTGCCCCGGAGATGCAGCCCATGAGTTTTTGGGCGATAGGATACTTGTTGATATCCGGAAAATCCGCAATGCGTTGAAAAAGAACCTCTGCCCCCGGATAGTATGTCTGTTTGTCAGGGGCAATCCTGCAGATGGTCTTGAGCAGTTCCTCGGTTTCCGGGGGTCTCGGGAAAAGCATGGCCCACATGCCGCTTCGAATGACCGTATTCATGATGGCGGACATGCCGAAGGAATGAAAGAGGGGCAGGATGCCCACCATACAGGCATTACCTTCACGCATCCAGATAAAAAGGCTGACCTGAATGGCGTTGGAGACGCAGTTGAAGTGGGTCAAAATGGCCGCCTTGGGGACCCCTGTGGTCCCGCCGGTCATGATGTAGGTGGCGATGTCGTCCGCGCTTACCGAAACATCAGGGGGAGCTGTGCCGGTATTCAGAAGCGCCATGAAACTCTTGGCCCGCTCGGGGATCGGGCCGGTAGGGACCTTGCCGATCTTCTTCCCCAGCCATTTCTTAAACCCCGATATTTTTACCAGGTCCACTACATTGGTGCTGATGAGATATTCCATGGGGTGGTCCTTCTCAATGGGCGCCAGCAGGGTTTGGTAGATGGCGTCCAGGAAGATGACCGCCCGTGTCCCGGTCAGTTCGAGCTGGTGCAAAACCTCGCCGGGGGCATAGGTAGGATTGATTCCCGTTACGATGAGTCCCGCTTTTGCGCAGGCATAATAAGCGATGATGTATTGAAAAGAGCTGGGGAGAACCAGGGCCACCACGTCCCCTTTCTTCAGGCCCATTTGAGTTAGACCGGCGGCAAAGGCATTCACATGAGCCAAAAGTTCCCTGTAAGTCATGAACGTATCCAAAAACCAAATCGCTGGGTGATCTGCATGCCTGCCCGCCGATTCCACGAGCATTTCGTAAAGGGTCATTCTCGGAAAGGCATAATTCTTCGGCACCTGATCCGGCCACCCAGCCTCGGGCTTCAGCCAGGGCTTAGCTTCGTCCACATGGAAAACCTGTCCACTCATCATGATGTATTCACGCTCCTTAAAGGTACTACATTCCCTTTTTGCGCCACCAGGCGGGATTGCCAAGTCAAAGGCTATCACAATCCCCTTACATCTACCCCTTACGAAACGAGGCGGGCCTTGCCTTCCCAGAACTTGGTCCGAATGGCCTTCTTATCAACTTTTCCCAGGTTGGTAAGAGGGATCGCGTCCCAGAACTCAATGGTCTTGGGTGCCATGAGGCTCCCTTTTCGTTCCTTGACAAATCGGATCAGCTCCTCCTGGGTAGCGGACTCCCCCTCATGCACCACCACGATGGCCTTGACTTCCTCGCCCCATTTCTCATGGGGGATCCCGACCACCGCGGCCCCCTTCACCGCAGGATGCTCAAAAAGGACATCCTCGATCTCCCGGGGAAAGATGTTGAATCCCCCGCTGACGATCATGTCCTTCTTCCGGTCCACGATATAGAGGAACCCCTCTTCGTCCTGCTTGGCGATGTCTCCGGTATAGAGCCATCCATCCCGAATGGTTTCCGCGGTGGCCTCCGGATTTTTGAAATAGCCATGCATGGTATTGCTGCATCGGACCACCACCTCTCCGGCTTCTCCACGGCTCACCTCCCGGCCGCTTTCATTTAGAAGCCTGATCTCCGCATGAAAGCAGGGTCGGCCCGCCGAGCTGAAGATCCGCATCTCCCTTTCGGGATCATTGATCACATGCTCTTCCCGGGAAAGGGCGCTGATCGTCATGGGGGCTTCGGTCTGCCCGAAAAGCTGGGTAAAAATGGGTCCGAAGGTGTTTATGGCCTGTTTCAGCCGTTCCGGGGCGATGGCAGAGGCCCCGTAGATGATGTTGCGAAGACTCCTGAGGTCGTATTTCTTGAGATCCGGATAATCCAGGAGAACATAGATCATGGTGGGGACCAGAAAGGACATGGTCACCCGTTCCTTCTCGATGGTCTTTAGGAAAACCCCGGGATCGAAGTGGTCGATGATGACACATCTCCCTCCCCGCAAGAGGACCGGAAGCATGAGGCAGCCGCCCGCATGGGTGAGGGGTGTGGGATACAAAAAGGTCTCTTCCCAACCGAAGCCGAATTCCAGCATCTCGATCAGGATGGTGTACACCCAGGCCCTGTGGGAAAGCATGACCCCTTTCGGTTTTCCGGTGGTCCCGCCTGTATAATAGATCCCCACCAGGTCCTCCGGATCGATCTCCACCTTTTGGGGTTCAGGGGGGTATTCATCAATAAGCGTTGCAAGGTTCAGATGCCCTTCCACGATCGCGGAGGGGTCTTCCGTGATACAGATGAAGGTCTTTACGGTTTTTAATTGCGGTATCATCTGCTTCACCCTTTCGCCCATCCTTTCGTGATAGATCAGGGCGGTGCATTCCGCCTGGTTCATCATGTAGATATGGTCGTTTGAACTCAGGAGCACGGCCAGGGGAACCCGAATGCACCCGCTTTTGGCAATGGCATATTCGCAGAACACATAGTCGGGGCAGTTGGCCATGAGGAAGGCGATCCTGTCTCCTTTTTTCAATCCCAGGGCTTGAAGAGCAGTTAGGAGGCAATTGGCGCTGAATCCCAACTCTTGGTAGGTATAGGATCGAGACTGATAGGTCAGGGCGATTCGATCTCCGAAAAAATTTACACAACGATCATAATAGTCACCGATGGTCATGCTGATCATTTCTCATCCTCCTGATGGATTGATTGCTCTCAGCAGCGGTTTTTTTCCTTACCCTCGCATATGAAACATCATCTTATAATCCAACACCATCACGTCCTGGTTTCTTTGGTTTTTTACGGTATATCGCCATACCTGAACCCCTTTGTCAGGCTTGCTGGTGGGCTGCTTGTCCATGACCTCCACCACCACGGTGATGGTGTCCCCGATCTTTACCGGGGCCAGCATCCGCATGTTGTCTACACCGAGCCAGGCCACCACGGCATCCCCGGCAAAACCGGCGCTTCCCACAAGCCCTACGGCCATGGCAAAGACGAGGGGCCCGTGGACCAGTCGCTCGCCGAACTGGGTCTTGGCCGCATACTCCTTGTCCACATGAAGCGGATAGAAATCCATGGTTAGACCCGCCCAGTTCACTACGTGCGTCTCGGTCATGGTAATGGCGGCGGTAGTATAGATATCCCCTACATTGAAGTCGTTTCCATATTTGCTATGTTCCATTTCTCACCTCTTTGACGAGATTGTTACGGGCCTGAATTTGGGGAGGGTGAAGTCGTCGGTCAATCTTTCAAATGTGACCTCAACAGGCATATCACAGTGGAGGTTGTCCGGATCGCATTCCACCACATTGCTCAACATCTGGACCCCTTCCTCCAGTTTTATGATGGCAACAACATAGGGCATTTCCCCGATAAAAGCCGAGGGCGCGTTGTTTTGAACCACCGTAAAACTGTAGATGGTCCCCTTTCCGGATGCCTCTACCCATTCCATGTTGTCCGAAAAACAGTTTGGGCAGGCTATCCTTGGATAAAATATGTATCTATCGCAATCTTTGCATCGTTGAATTACCAAACGCTTTTCCTTGGCGGCGTCCCAAAAGGGCCTGGCCCAGGGATTGACGATGGGTACGGGTTTTTTGGGTGTGTCCATGCTCTCCTCCTTAAGGAATTTCTGTTCCCAAAACAGTGACCTGTGCATCCATATAGGTTCCCCCGGTGGCTGTCTCAACGGCAAACCGGGCATCCTTCACCTGCCTTTCCCCGGCCTTGCCCATCAGCTGTCTGGCCGCTTCCACCAGCAGGGAGACCGCGCCGCCTGCTCCGATGTGTCCTTTGCTCAGCATGCCGCCGTCCGTGGTGCAGGGAATCCTCCCCCCGGGCCATGTGTCTCCCCTCATGAAGATCTCCCCGGCTTCTCCCCGTTCACAGAAACCCAGCTCTTCAAACCCGATCATCTGGTACACGGGGTAGGAATCGTAGATCTCCGCCACATCCATGTCGCGGGGCGTGAGATTGGCCTCTCCAAAGGCCGCTTTGGCAGACTTGGCCCAGCCGAAACGGCTCACGTCCGGCTCCTGTGAAAAGACAAAATGGCTCACCACACCGCTCTCCCCGAGGATATAGACCGGCGTGTTGGGCAGGTCCCTGGCCCGTTCGGCCGAGGCAAGGACAAAGGCCGATCCCCCGTCAAACAGCATGTTGGACATCTTGGCCCGAAGGGGGGTGGAGAGCATCTTGGAGGCCATTACCTCTTCAATGGTCAAGGGTTTCCTAAAAAAGGCGTTGGGGTTGATCTCGGCCCACTTGCGGTTAGATACGCATACCGATGCCAACTGCTCATCGGTGCATCCGGTCTCGTATTTGTAGCGGGTAGTGGACAGGGCCGCAATGGACGAGTAATGCTGGCCGAAGGGGACCTCCCATTCTGCTGAGATGCCCGCGGTGGAGAAGAGATCGATGCCTCCCTGGGCTGTTACGCCCGTTCCCAGGCGGTCGGAATGTACGAACAGCACGGTCTGGGCTACGCCGCTGGTGATGAGGCTGCCCGCCATCTGGAGCCCGCAACTGCTGCTGGAACCCCCGGAAAAGACCTGACAGTTCTTCTTGCAGTTTTTTAACCCCAACTCCTCCACCACGCGGCAGGTCACCAGTTCGGTGTTGAACTGGGGGCTGAAAAGGGAGGCTGTAGGCATGCAGAAATCGATTTCGTCTTTGTTGATCCCCGCATCTCTGATGGCCTGTTTGGCCGACTCAATGGCATGATAGATGGCCGCGGTCTCGGGGAATCTCCCGGTGGGGACCTCACCGATCCCCACAATGGCCACTTTTCCTTTCAGTTTACTCATGATTCACTCCTTTTGACGCGCAGGTTTGATGAAACCGATAACCTCTGACCTATAATCCCATCTGCTTTCCGATGATGTTCTTCTGAATCTGGGTAGTTCCTCCCCCGATGGAGAGAATCAACACGTCCCTCAGGAACCTCTGCGCGTCATATTCCATGGTGTAACCGTAGCCTCCCAGGATTTGGACCCCCTGAAGAGCGATTTTTTTTGCCACCTCGGCACAATAATATTTGCTCATGCTGGTTTCCTTGACGCACTCCATTCCCTGGGTTTCCTTCCAGGCCGCGTAGTAGGCGAGGCGTCTTGCCGCTTCCAGCTCCGTGGCCATTTCCACCAGCATATGGGTGATGGCCTGGAAGCTTCCAATGGGCCGTCCGAACTGTTCCCGCTCCTTGGCGTAATTCAGGGCATAGTGCAGGGCCGCTTCTCCGATCCCTAAGGCGCAGGAGGACAGGACGAGCCTCTCTGCGTTGAGAAGCCGCATCATCTGCTTCCATCCGTAGTTGAGGCATTCGGGTCCGCCCAGGATGTTTTCCCTGGGCACCCTCACATTGTCGTAGTGTACTTCGCAGGTGTTGGAGCCCCGGTAGCCCAGGTCGCGTATGGGGGTGGCGCTGAACCCTTCGGATCGGGTCTCTACCAGAAAATCGGTGATGCCCTTGAATTTGGATTCGGCCGTGCGGGTGTTGGTCACTACGATATCGGCGATCCCCGCCCCGGTGATAAATATCTTGCTCCCATTGATCACGTAATGGTCCCCCTCCGGCACCGCCTTGGTGCGGATACTGGCCGCGTCCGAACCGGCATTGGGTTCGGTAAGGGCGTAGGCGAATTTCAGCTCTCCCCTGGCCAGCCTGGGAAGGTATTTCTCTTTCTGTTCCAGGCTGCCGTTGGTCCCGATAATCTCACTCCCGTAGAGGATGATATTGCCTGCGGCCCAGGCAAGGACGGGAAGTTTTTTGGATATTTCCTCAAAGAAGATCATCTGATCAACGACGTCGCCGCCCTGGCCCCCATATTGTTCCGGTACGTTGATCCCCATGAAGCCGAGATCGCTCAATTTCTGAAGGAGTTCGTGAGGAAACCGGTCTTGTTCGTCGATCTCAACGGCCAACTCCCTGGGGATTTCGGCCTCTACAAACCGCCGAATCGTTTCCCTGAGCATGTTTTGTTCTTCTGTAAAACGAAAATCCATGGCTGGTTGCTCCTCCCTTTATTATTTAATCACACATCCGTGACGCTCTGCCCCAATTCTTTGCAGGTATGCATATACTCTTCAACCATCTTGGCAATCACCAGGCCTGCAGGCCTGATATCTTCGGCCTGGGCCACGCTTTGACCCGCACTCCAAAGCGCTTTCCACTTCTTTGATCCCAGTTCGGGCATCTTTTCGAAATTCTCAATGCTTTTGCTCAACCAGTTTGCGGGATTGCCCGTGATCCGGTCCGTGCAGACGATGTCATCGGGTCCTGCGGCCACAATAGCCTCCTTATAGACCAGAATGGCCCTGGATTCATCGGTGGCAACCAGACGGGTCCCTACCACAACCGCACAGGCCCCCAGGGCGATGGCCGCAGCCATCTGTGCCCCCGTGCTGATCCCCCCTGCCGCAACAACGGGGAGGCCCACTTTCGATTTCAAATAGGGGACAAGGACCATGGTCGAGGTCCTCCCTGCGTGACCTCCTGCCCCCGCTCCTACGGCAATGAGGCCGTCCACCCCGCTCTCCCGGGCCTTTAAGCCCTGGCCAAGGGAAACCACATCGGCAAAGACCTTGCCGCCGTTGGCATGGACATCCTCCAGGATCAGCCGTGGGTCTCCCAGGGAGGTGATGAAGAATTTGACCCCGAAATCAAGGCAGAGGGCCAACTGTTTTTTCCACTGAAATTTTCCTGAAAGGTGGATATTGACGCCGATCGGCTTGTCGGTTTTCTTTCGTATATTCTGAAGGGTCTTTTTTAGGTCTTCGACAGTTCGAAAATTGGGCAGGGGAAGGGCCCCAAGACCCCCGGCTGTTGCCACGGCCGTAACCAGCTCTTCGTAAGAGATGAGAAACATGGGGGCGCCGATAATGGGGTAGGCCACCCCCATCATTTGTGTGAATTCTGTTTGGATTCCGGTCATCATTCCAAATTTGTGGGCAAGGGGCCGCGTTTAACCAGAGCCTTGCTGAAAGGACCTGGCCGTGCAGACCCGATCATGACGGGGTCTGCACGCCATCCCTGTGTCGTCCTATTGAGGCGTCTTGGGCTCCTTGAACCCATCCACGATCTCAAAGCGTTTGGATTTCCCATCCGCTTTGAGCACTAGGCTCGAGAAGCTGCTCACATGACGGTCCGGGCCAAAGGTAATGTTGGGACACATGCCGCCCATGTCGTAATTTCGGATACTCTCCAGCCCTTTGACCAATGCATCCGGGGTCAGGGCCTTGCCTGCCCTTTTAAGACCTTCCACCATGGACTCGATGTAGCCCCATCCGGCCAGATAGAGATAGTCCGGATACATGGGGTTGTTGAGGGTTTTTTCGGGATCGCCATACTTCTTGTTGAGTTCCTTTACCCGCCGAATGCCTGGCGCATCGGTGTGGGCCGGTGCGTAAGGGGTGACCAGCAGATAACCGTCCGCCTGTTCGCCCACCAGGGCAAAGAGCGGGGGCACGCCGGTGGTATTGTTGGAGATGAGGGTGACGTCCCAACCCATCTTGGCCTTTTCCTTGATCACGGCCGCGGACTGGGGAAGATAGGTCCAGAGCAGTATATGGTCCACCCCCGCCTCTTTCATGGCGTTCATGTGGGGCGTGAAGTCAATGGTCCCGGTTTTGTAGGGGGCCTCTGCCTTCAGGCCGCTCTTCAGGAATGCCGCGGCTGCCCGGGCCCCCTCCAGACCTTCCCTTCCAAAGCCGTCGTCCTGATAGATGATCCCGATCTTGGCCTTGGGTGACTTTTCCAGGATATATTCGACGGCCCTGCAGGCCATGCTGTACTGGACGGTATGGGGCACAAACACCCATTTGTTTCCGGGTCTGAAGAACTGCCTGTTGGCGCCGTGGGGCATCAGGACCGCCTGGTTTTCCTCACAGAGGGGGAGAATGGCGCTCGATCCCGCACTTCCCAGATTGAAGGCAATGGCAAAGACTTCGTCCTTCAAAAGGACTTTTTTGGCAGCCTGCATAGTGGTATTCGGCAGAATGCCGTTGTCTTCCACCACCAGGTTGATCTTGCGGCCATGGACCCCGCCCGTATCGTTCACCCAGGCCACGCAGTCCTTGAAGGCCTCTGCAACAGGCGGGCCTCCGTATTTGCCTGGGCCGGAGAGGTCCACCAGGCAGGCCAGTTTTATTTCCGTGTCTGTTACGCCCCTTATGTCTCCTGCCCAAACCGCCCCGGCCAGAAGGCACAAGGCCCCCGCCAAAATCCCCGCCAACATCCTTGTTCCCTTTCTCATGTTCGTCCTCCTCTTCCATTTGGGTGATAGCCACGCCCCCGAACTCCGGGAAAGACCTGCCGGATTCCCGGCCCTTAATAGCGATAGGGCCAGGTCTTCCAATAGATCTTGATCCGACTGTAAATGCCATACAGCCCCCGAGGTTCAAGGAGCAACGTCAAAACAATAATGAGACCGAAGATGCCCAGCTTGAAATCCACCACCAGGCCGCTCAAGGCCGGATAACCGGCTTTCAGGACGTCTGTCAGGAACAGGATGCCGTGGGGAATGCCCGTGATCAGGATGGCCCCAAGAATGGATCCCAGAATGGTGCCCAGGCCGCCCAAAATGATCATGGCGATATATGCGATGGACAGAGAGAGGTCAAAGGCCCCCGGAACGATCCATTTCTGGTAGTGGGCCAGGAGACAGCCAGCCACCCCGGCATAAAAGGAACTTATGCCAAATGCCATGATCTTGTATCGGGCCAGGGGGATGCCCATGGCCTCGGCAGCAATATCCCTGTCCCGGATGGCCACAAAGGATCGGCCGATCTTGGTTCTGGCAAGGTTTTTCGCACCGAGGGCCGCAAGGGATGCAAGGGAGACGATGAGATAGAAATAGGCCTTCTCCGTCTTGAAGGTGAATCCGAGAACTTGAGCCTTTTTGACGGCCATGCCCATGTCGCCCTGGGTGAGGCCCCAGTGGAAGAGGACATATTCCACGATAAACCCGAATGCGAGGGTTCCGAGGGCCAGGTAGAGACCCTTGAGGCGGAGTGATGGGACCCCCACGATGAGTCCGAGTCCTGCGGCCATGAGCCCGGAAAGGGGGAGAGAGATCAAAAAGGGGATCCCTCCCTTTGCCGTAAGCAGGGCTGAACTGTAGCCCCCGATGGCCACAAAGGCGCCGTGCCCCAGGGAGATCTGGCCGGTGTATCCGGTGAGCAGGTTGAGTCCCAGTGCCCCAATGACTGCAATGCCCATTTCATTCAGGATACTCAGGGGATATCGGGACAGGAACCAGGGGGCCATCAGCAGGAGAAGGATCAGGATTCCCAGCCATATCCGGACCCAGAGGTTCTGGAAGAGCGCCATGTCCTGCCGGTAACTGATCTTGAAATGCTCAGCCATGGTTTATCTCACCTATGCCCGGCCGGGCCTTTATGCCTCCGGGTGGCCAGATCATACCCTTTCCACCTTTCGCTTCCCAAAGATGCCTTGGGGCCTGACCATGAGGACCAAGATCATGATGCCAAAGGCAGCCACATCCTTCACATCGCCGAACTGAAAGTCCCCGATTTCCATGCCACTCAGATAATTGGCGGCCAGGCCCTCCACAATGCCGATGAGGATACCGCCCAGGATGGCCCCGCCGATGCTTTCCATACCGCCCAGGATGGCCGCAGCCATGGCCTTGATGCCGGTATGGCTCATGGACAGGCGCACAAAGCTTTGCTCGGCCAGAAAGATCCCGGCCACCACGGCTACGGCGCTGCCAATGGCCCACGACAGCATGTGTATCCTTTTTACAGGGATCCCCAGGAGACCGGAGGTATGGGGGTCCTCAGCTGTGCCTTTCATGGCAATGCCCAGAAGGGACCGGTTGAAAAACAAGACGAAGATCACGATCAGGACCAGGGATGCTCCAATGGTATAGAGGGCGCCCTGGGACAGAACAATGCCTCCCAGGGATGCTGTCCTGTGCGTAAAGGGGGAGCGGATCGCATGGACATCGTGTCCCCAGAGGATGCCACCCACACAGGAAAGGATGCTGGCCAGTCCTACCGTGACCATGATGGTGGAAAAGATGGGTTCCCCCACCATTTTTCGGAAAAACAAGGCGTCCAGAAAGGCCCCCAGCAGGGCCCCGATGGCCAGGGCGATCAGGAAGGCCACAACATAAGGCATATCCAGGAGCATGGCAAAGGTGTAACACAAAAAGGCGCCTGCCATGGCCATTTCACCCTGGGCAAAATTGAGGATGCCTGTTGATTTATAGATCAGGACAAATCCAAGGGCCAGGAGGGCATAGATGGACCCTGTGCAAAGGCCGTTCAACCATATCTCAATCATCTTTTCCATGTGTCTTACCCTTCTGGTTCGAACGTGGAACGTGGAACTCGGAATGTAGAACAAAAGGCTCATTCAGCTTGCGGTTCTAACCCTTCTCACCCGCTCACCCTCTGAACGTCTGAGCCCCTGAACCTTGAACCTTGAACCTTGAACCCTGAACCTCTGAACCTCATCTGTACATCCCGGCGATCTCTTCCTTGAACCGCTCGGCAATAACCTTTCGTTTCACCTTTTGGGTGGCGGTCAGTTCTTCGTCATCCTGGTCCAGTTCCTTCTCCAGGATATGAAACCGCTTGATAGCCTCCACCTGGGCCAGGTCCTCGTTGACCTTTTCCACCTCTTCCTTGATGAGTCCATGAACCTGCGGGTTCTGGGCCAGGCTTCGGTAGTTGGTGTAGGCGATTCGATGGGTTTGCGCCCAGTTGCCCACATTTTCAAAGTCCAGTTGAATCAGGGCCGAGAGGTATTTTCTGCGGTCCCCGAGGACAACGGCTTCTTTGATAAAGGGACTGCACTTCATCCTGTTTTCGATCTCGGAAGGAGAGATATTCTTACCCCCGGAGGTGATGATGATGTCCTTTTTTCGATCAATGATGAACAGATGCCCGTCCTCATCCAGTTGGCCCACGTCGCCGGTATGGAGCCAGCCATCCTGGATGATTTCACGGGTGGCTTCGGGGTCCCGGTAATACCCGGCAAAGACGGAGTCTCCTTTGAGGAAGATTTCTCCGTCTTCTGCAAGGCGAAACTCCAGTGCCCCGCAGGGTTCGCCCACCGACCCGGGCTTGATGAATCGATGGGGCCCGGACACGGTGCCGCAGACCTCGGTCAAGCCATAGAGTTCCACGGTATGGATCCCCAGCCCGCGGAAGAAATCCAGGACCTCCGGTGCAATGGGCGCCCCCCCGCTCATGAGGCACCGGCAGTGGAGCAGCCCCATCTTGTCCCGAATGGCCCGAAAGCTGCTCAGATATCCCAGCAGGTACAGAAACCACCATGTAAAGGGAGGTCTCTCTCCCTGCATGCGGTATTGGGCTGCTTTCCCGCCCACAGGTTCCCAAAAACGGGTGACGGCCTTCTTGAAACGAGTGGAGTCCTCCATGCGGATGACGACCGCAGAATGGAGCTTTTCGAGGATTCGGGGTACGGCCGCGAAAAAGGTGGGGGAGATCTCCTGGATGTTCTTTTGCACCGTTTCAATGGATTCGGCAAAATTGATCGTGTAGCCAAAGACCAAGGCCATGCCCATGGAAAGGTTCCGCTCCAGGATATGGCAGAGGGGAAGGTAGGAGACAAGGGAGTCCTGTTCGGTGAAGTGGAGGATGGGCTGCAGTCCCTGGACGATCATATGGATGTTGTTCCGATGGCTGATCATGGCCCCTTTTGGGGGGCCGGTGGTGCCAGAGGTATAGACGATAAACGCGATGTCGTCTGGCTGGACCTGCCCCACCAGGGTTTCGAACAGGCCCGGTTCCTTGAGGACCGCCTCCTTTCCCATGCCCTCCACCTCTCGAAAGCTGATGATCATGGGGTCCCTGTACCGGCGAAGCCCTTTCATGTCGATGACCACGGTCTTTTCGAGAAGGGGAAGGTGTCCTCTGACGGTGAGCACCTTGTCCAACTGCTCCTGGTCCTTCACTACGACCATTTTGGACCGGGAATGATCCAGGATATACCGTACCTGATCCGGAGGGTTGGTGGGATAGATCCCGATGGAAACGGCTCTGAGACTTTGAATGGCCAGGTCAGAGAAGAGCCATTCCGGGGAGTTTTCGCCGAGGATGGCGGCATGGGAGCCCTGGGTGAGGCCCAATTGTCGCAGTCCCATGGCCAGAAACATAACCCTCTCGACATAGGCCTGCCACGAGATCTCGTGCCAGATCCCCTTCCGCTTCTCCCGCATGGCCACGCGCTGCCCGTATTTTTGGGCATTTTCCATGAGGAGTCTGGGAAATGTGGTGTTTACCCTTGCCATGGCCCTTTTATCCAGCACCCCCTTTACGGTGTGCGCGCTGATGCCTGCTCACCCAGGTAGGCCTCAATCACCTGAGGATCCCTGGCAATCACCTGAGGGGCGCCCTCTGCGATCTTGATTCCGAAATTGAGCACTGTGACATGGTGGGAAAGGTCCATGACCAGGCCCATGTCGTGCTCCACCAGGAGGATGGTGATGTTCATCTCTTCGTTGATGTCCAGGAGGTAACGGGCCATGTCTTCGGTTTCCTCCAGGTTCATGCCGCTCACGGGCTCGTCCACCAGGAGGATCCGGGGCCTCATGGCCAGGGCCCTGCCCAGTTCCACCCGCTTCTGAACGCCGTAGGAGAGGCCCCCCACCGGTACCTTACGCACATGCTGAAGGTCCAGAAATTCAATGATCTCTTCCACGTCATCCCTTGCTCTAACTTCTTCTTCGAGGCATCGGCCCAGGTAGAAAGCCGCGCGCAACAGCCCATAACGGAGGAAAAACCCCCTGGCCGACATGAGGTTGTCAAGGACGGTCATTCCCCGGAAAAGCTCGATGTTCTGGAAGGCCCTGGCAACCCCCATGTGGGCAACTTTGTGGGGCTTCAAGCCCAGGATATCCTCTCCCTCCAGGACGATCCTGCCTGTCTTGGCCCGGTAGATGCCGCTGATGCAGTTGAAGAGGGTGGTCTTACCCGCGCCGTTGGGTCCAATGACGGCGTGGATCTCCCCCCTGTGGACCGTTATAGATACGCCCTCCAGAGCCCGAATGCCCCCAAAGTGAACGCTGAGGTCCCGTACCTGGAGCAGATCGCCTTCCGTGTCCCTTACGAGAGCCATCGTTTCCGCCTCCGGTAATGCTTAACATCCTTAAAGCTCCTTCTGCCCCCCACATCCGAGAGGCCCAGATAGAACTCCTTGATGTCCCTGTCCTGACGGAGGGTGTCGCTCTCCCCCTCCATGACCACCCGGCCATTTTCAAGGATGTAGCCTTTGTGGGCGATGGACAGGGCCATGAAAGCATTCTGCTCCACCAGAAGAATGGCTGCCTTTTCTTCCTGGTTGATCTGCTGGATAATCTGAAAAATCTCTCTGACCACCAATGGGGCAATGCCCAGGGAGGGCTCGTCCATCATGATGAGCCTGGGCTGGGGCATGAGGGCCCGGGCAATAACGAGCATCTGTTGCTCGCCGCCGCTCAAATAACCGGCCAGTTGAAGGGACCGCTCGCGCAGAATGGGAAAGTATTGAAAGACGGATTCGTGTTTTTCGGCATAGCGGCGGCGGTCCTTCAGGGTATAGGAACCAATAAGGATGTTTTCCTCCACGGTCAATTCGGCCAAGACCCGTCTCCCTTCCGGGACCTGGAGGATGCCACGGGCGACCACCTCATGGGGTTCTTTATCGTTGAGGACCTCTCCATCGAAGGTGATGGTCCCATCCTCGATCTTGAGGTTGATGGTCTGCCGCAGACCGGAAACGGCGTTGATGGCCGTGGTCTTGCCCGCGCCATTGGCGCCTAAAAGGGCCACAATCCTCCCTGAGGGGACCTCAAGGGAGACGCCCTTCAAGGCAAGGATGATGTCGTTATAGGTCGTCTCGAGATTCACGACTTGGAGCATGAAAGAACCGATGCCTTATGGGTCCTAAAAAGGACTTGAAAGGGGAATCTATCCCAAGCCAAAAACCCATCTCCAGCCCAAGGGAGACGCACCTGTCTTAGAAAAAGGCCCCGCCGTTGATGACCAGGATATGCCCTGTCATATAGTGGGCCGCGCTGGATGCCAGGTAGAGGGCCGCCTGGGCAATCTCCTCGGGTGTGGCCACGCATTTGAGGGGCGTCAGTTTGTATTCCATTTCCATGAGCTTGTCGTTGGTCCAGAGGGCCTTGCTGAAGTCGGTCTTCACAATGCGGGGGGCGATGGCATTGACCCGCACATTGTACGGCCCCAGTTCCAGGGCCATCTGTTTGGTGAGCATATTGATCCCCGCCTTGCTGATGCAGTAGGGCCCTAACCCCTCGGCCGGGGTTACGCCTCCGGCAGAAGAGATGTTGATGATATGTCCTGATTTCTGGTCCCGCATGATTTTGCCGACCAGTTTGCTCAGCATAAAATACCCTTTGAGATTGGTGTCGATGATATGATCAAAGACACTCTCCTCGGTGTCCACCACATGGCCCATGGCAGGGTTGGTGGCCGCATTGTTGACCAGGATGTCGATGCGTCCGAATGCCGCCATGGTTTTTTCCACGAGGCTTTCCAGGTCTGGTATTTTTTTTGCGTGGGTCGGGACGCAAAGGGCCTTCCTGCCCATAGCCCTGATGTCATCGGCCACCTTTTCCAGATCCTCCAGCTTTCGGCTCGCCACGATGACATCCGCCCCCGCGTCCGCAAAGGCCAGGGCGATGGCCTTTCCAATGCCCCGGCTTCCACCGGTAACCAGGGCCACTTTTCCTTCTTGAGAGAGAAATGAACAATCCATCTGTTGTCCTCCGATTTCCTTTTCAGGCCATTATCTCTTGATCTCCGCCATTTCCTCCACCAGCTTCTGGCATTGTTTCAGCACATTTGCCCCCTCCATGTAGATGGTCATCCGCTCGGCCATGGGTGAGCCTTCCCCATGCAGACAGATGGTCTCGAGATCTGATTTAGTGATTCTCCGTATCAGATCAAACATGCGCAGCCGGTTTTCTGTTGAGATCTTTTTGTTGCCCATAAGGTATTTGTCGATATCGTCATGGAGTTCCGGGCGCATGTAGTCTTTGTAGGTGGGGGCGGTGACGGTGAGCCCTCCCGCCAGGTCTTGCACGATCTTGACTACGTCGTGGTAGTTGTGGGCGAAATGGTACTTGGCCATATTGGTGGCAATGGGGTTGGGAACCGCAATGTCGCCCCGCATGACGAAATCATAGCAGGCCGTCTTGGACAGCGATTTGAGGGTCTCCAGGTAAATGATTAAGTCAATGAGCTTTTCTTTGACGTGCGGCGCCTCTGATATCCCGTTGTATTCGGCAATGGCCGCGGCGACACCCACAAACTGTTCGGAAAGGGGAATGCGGTAAGCGCACCCGGTCCGGCGGTGCATGAGGGCAAAATTGTATACCATGATGGCCGCGAATTTCCATTCACCGCAGAGAAACACCCTTTCCCACGGGACCAGGACGTCATCGAAGATGATCAGCGAATCGGAATGGACCCTTACCGGCCTGGAGTTGGGGAATTCGAGCGGGCTGATGTGGGAGGTGAAGGGACGGCAGACCTGGCGTATCCCTTTGGTATTGGCCGGTATGGCAAAGGCCACTGCATAGTCGGCATCGGCCTCGCCCATGGCGCGGCAGGGGATAGCCAGGATGTCGTTGCAGTAGGCGGCGCCGGTGATGTGGACCTTGGCGCCCCGCACCACAATCCCTTTGCCGTTTTTCTCCAGCACACGAACATTGAAATCCGGGTGGGCCTGAGCCGGATCAGAAGGCCGAAGCATTCGGTTCCCTTTTACATCGGTCACGCCCGCACAGGTGGCCAGATCTTTATCCTGCAGATGTTTTCTATAATTCTCAATGCGATCGATATAATCCTGATTGCCCATCATATTGGCCGTGATGTTGATGGCATTGAGGGCGTCGGCCCCGATGTCGTGGGCCAGGGGTATATAGCCGTCCCCCAGTTCAGTCGCCTTGACGATCAGGTCGTGGGCCTTTAACAGGTCTTCCGCGCTTTTCGGCGTGTAGTAATAGCGGCTGATTTCTTCCCCCGTCTCAGGGTCTTCCATGACCGCGAACTTTCGAAGCTCGGGGTCTTCAGCCATTTGGTAATCGATGGCCATCAGGTCCACACACACCGCCAGATCCGGGTGGGTGGCCACGTTATCCACCTTCTCTCCCTTGTAGTAGACTTCTCGACCGTCGTTTAGACTTTCTTTATATGCTTCGGCAGTAATGAGCGCCATCTTTTTCTCCTAAGCCGGTCATGCCGGAAAAATGGTTTCGAGAAAACTCTGAGCACGGCTCGCGGAATGGGGAATCAAGCCCTTTCACGTTCCAATGATAACACCGCACCCCTCCTCACTTCTTCTGTCTTCTGTCGTCTGTCGTCTGTCATCTGTCGTCTGACTTCTGACTCCTGACCTCTGATGCCTACCAGGTCGTGGCCGGTTTGGGGATCCCCTGGTGATAGGGTGGATAGAGGGAGAACTCCAGCTCTGTTCCCATGATCTCGTCCACAAGCATCACGGCACAGAGAGAGGCCCCGTCCACGCCGCCCCCCCATAGCCGCTGACCGTACTGGTCCCCGACAAAGAAGAGACCGTCCACATACTCGCTTCTCAAGGGGGGGCGTTTTTCTCCGACAGGGCGCCAGTTGCCGTATGCCTCATCAGAGGGTGTCCAAAGGACGAATTCTACGTTCTCTTCCCACCCCTTGAAGGTCTTTTTGAACCACTGCATGCAATAATTGATGATGCGCATGACCTTTTTTGGATCGCGCATCTCCTTGTCCGTCAGGGCCGTGGAGAAAATGAAGTCCCGCTTGCCTTCAGGCGACCGCTTGGCGCAGGCGGCCATACTCCACATGACCATGTCCACGGCGCCGATATAGCCTTCGTGTTTGATAATCCCCGGCATCCAGATAAAGCTCTTTTCGTCCACCTCATACTGGGCCCAGACATTGTCTTTGATGCCGATAAAGGCGGAGAGAAGCCCGGCAGACCAGAATCGGTTCTGGAGCAGATCCACCCATTCTGCCGGGAAGTGCCTGGGATGAAGGGCGTTGAAGATGTGTTTGGGAGGGATGTTGCAGATGACCGTATCGCATTCGATGGTCTCAAATTCCCCTTTCTTGTTTCGAATGATGACGCCACGTACCTTGCCGCCTTCCACGATGATTTCTTCCACCGGCGTGGCCCGCATGATTTTGCCCCCCGCTGCGTTCAAGGCCTGTTCCATCGCAAGGGGAATGGCCATGCACCCCGGTTCGGAAATCGTGGCCACGGATCCGCTGTGCAGGTTCATTCGAATGTCCCTGGCAATGGCCATGTACCCCAAAAAATCGCCGGCCGGCGCCATTCTGGGTTCTGCCATGGCGTTCTGGCAGGCCATGACCACCTTGATGTAGTCGTAGGCCTCCGCGTTTTTTGTCAGACCTCTTTCTTCAAGCCAGGTCTGAACGTCCATTTCCATGGCCGCTGCGCATTCCTCCATGGAAAGGCTCCCCATCTGTTTCAGGGCGGCCAGGGTTTCACGATACCCGGTCTCCGTCTGCCAGGGATAGGGTTTTCTGGCCGGGACCTGATAGATGCTGTTATCCCGGCAGTCCACGAAACCCAGCCCCTCGTTTATGCGCATATCCACGGGCCTTCCAAGATAGTCCAGAAGCATCCGGCACCTGGATTTATTCCCCCAGAAGAGGCCGTGGCCCCCGTTTTCAAATGTGTATCCGTCCAGAAGACCCCTGTCAAAAATGGTTTTGATGTCCGGTTCACAGTAGGAGACCCAGCAACGGCTGTCTGCGAGGGATTTCATGAACCCCCTGTAGTCGAGCTCTTTTTGGTCTATGGTGACCTTGTCGCCTTTGCCGGTGTAGGAAGCGACCCGGCCGCCGATGGTAGGTGACTTTTCAAGCACAAGCACCTTTTTTCTATGGTCTTTCGCCAGGAGTGCAGCCGCACCGCAGCCCCCGATACCCGACCCCACGACAATGACATCGTACCCTTTGTCAGCCATTTGAAAACCTCCCCAACAATTAATGGTGTCTATCTATCAACAAGTGAAAACGAGTCTGCCCAGGGCAGAGAGATTCCATTTTTTCGGCAATTCGCACCCAAACGAGTCGATACTTTAAAGTCAAGAACTCTGCAAGAAGAATGCCGTTTCAGGAAAAGGCGAAAAAAGACATGATCGCAGGTTGTTAGCGGGGAATAGAGGGAAAGCTGTCTTTCCTGTGCACAACATGTAGTTTTTTTACGGTCCAAATGTTGTTCAAGCAGCTTGACAAAGGGTGGGTTCCCCATTTAGCCTACACCCGGTAGAAAGACCATTCAAAACAGAGAGGCCTGAACCCATGGAAGCCCCGACATCCTATGAACAGCCCCCGGACGATCAGGACCGAACCCTGGCCGTCGCTGCCCTGTTTCGTGCTGATTTTTCCATCGACTGGCTGCTGGATCTTCTTACCGGGAAAAAACCCTCTCAGATCCTCATGCATCTGGAAGAAGCGGTCAAAGAAAAGTGTCTCCTCAAGCAGGAGCCGGGGTATTATTGCTTTGTCAATGATGCAAAGAAACAGAAATGGGCGCACCGGTTATCGGAACAGGAGGAAAGGCAGCTTCATAGCCGGATGGCCGACATCCTGATGGTGGAATTGCCCGATGACGAAAAAAAGGCCCGTGCTCTATCGCACCATTTGATCCATGTCCCCAATGAGACTGACCGGTGCCGGTACCTGGTGAAGGCAGGGGATCTCCACCTTCGAAGCTATATGGCGGAAGACGCGCTTCAATGTTATAGCAAGGTTCTGGACGACCTGTCCGGTTCGAGCGGGAATGAGGAGGATCTCCTGTTCAGCGAAACCGCCATCAAGTACTCCAAGATTTCAACGGCCAGACATGACACGGCCCGGGTCCTCTCGGTCCTGCAATCGGCGCTGAAACGGGCCAGGAAACTAAATAATCCGAGATTACAGGCCCTCTTGAAGATGCATATGGCCAAGAATGAGTGGCTCAGATCACGGTACACCAGTGCACTGAAGCAGTTTGAGGAGGGATGGGCGCTGGCCCGGCAACTCAATGATCCCAAGTTGATACGTTCCGCCACCACCTTCAGCACCTTCTTTCTCTTCTGGCAGGGGAAATTTCAAGAAGCCGTCCAAAGCTATGAACAGTCGGTGCCGGATATCGAGAAGTACCCTCGAGGAGGGTTCCCCCTGTTAGCCGTGATGACCGCGGGATATTGCTATGCGCAGATCGGCCAGGTGACTCAGGGTCTGGGCATGCTGGATGCCATTCGTTCTCAATGCCTGGAGAAGGGCGATCTTTATCTGGCCTCTTATACAGAGGGGAATATCGGCAATATCCTGATGGATATCGGACGCACGGATGAAGCCCTCCAATTTGTGAAGGATTCCCAGAAGAAGGCAAAACAGGCACACAATGACTGGGTATGGATGACGGGAAAGATCTTTTTGTCTTATCTCTACTATCAAAGGCGCGAGAAGAAGAAAGCCCTTTCCTTCCTTCGCGATTTTATGAGGCAGAGCCGCAAGGTCCAGACGACTGTCCATCTATACCCCTATCTCATGGAAATGGCCCTTGACATGGAAAGGGGCGCTTTTCCCCGGGAGGAAGGGTTTTCCTTGGAGAAGCTGGTTCAGGGGATGATTGCAGGGAAGAACATCTTTATGAAAGGGGTGGCATACCGATACCACGCCATCCTTTTGCAGATGAAAGGGGCGCCGTCCGAGAAGATCCTCCAGTCCTTGAAAAAATCCATCAGATGGCTTGAGGCATCCGGCCATCAGATTGAGCTTTCCAAGTCGAGATTGGAGATGGCGCGTGAGTGTCTTCGAAGAGGGGAGCGTGAAGAGGCAAGGCAACTGACCCTTGCCGCGTCCCAAAAAGTTGCCTCCCTCAATGACACCCTCCTTCCCGAAGATCTTAGGGCACTGATCAAGGACCGGCCGGTGGGGGAAAACCTGCTCAAGGAAATTCTCAAACTGGGGCAGGAAGTGGTCACTATTCGAGAATACCGCGATCTGGTTCAGCATATCATCGGCACGGTGAACCGGATTACCGGAGCAGAGAGAGGGGCCATCTTTCTTCTGGGGGAAAAGGGTGATCATTCTCCTCTCCTTCTGAGGGCCTCCAAGAACCTCACCTCAGATCAGGTCCATGATAAGAGCTTTGAATCCTCTCTGAGAATGATCGAGGCCGTAGGTGCGGCGGGGAAGGGGAGTGTTTTGGACGCACGTTCCGAAGAAAACCGCGAATCACAGGTCGGGGAGATCATTCGTTCCAGGATCTGTGTGCCCATGATTCTGAGGGACAAGACGGTGGGTGTGCTCTATCATGACAACCGTCTTCTCAGCAGCGCCTTCAAGGAATCGGATCTGGAACTCCTCTCCTATTTCGCTGCCCTTGCAGCCTTTGCCCTGGATAACGCAAGGGCCTACGATGAAATTCAGCGGTTGAATCAGAAACTGAGTGAAGAGACCCTCTACTATAAAGAAGAGCATTTGCAGGACCTTCATTTCGAAGATATCGTGGGAGAAAGCCCGGCTATCAAAAACGTCTTGAGCCAGGTGGACCAGGTCACAGGGACCGGGGCCTCGGTGATGATCATGGGGGAGACGGGTGTGGGAAAGGAGTTGGTGGCCCGGGCCATCCACCGGCACAGCAATCGCAGGGACAAACCTTTTATCCGGGTCCATTGCAGCGCCCTTCCCGAGAGCCTGATTCCCAGTGAGCTTTTCGGTCACGAAAAGGGCGCATTTACTGGGGCCGTGCGCCGCAGGGCGGGGCGATTTGAGCTGGCCGACGGCGGGACCCTCTTTCTGGACGAGATCGGGGATCTCAGCCTCGATATCCAGGTTCGGCTGTTGAGGGTCCTTCAGAACAAGGAGTTTGAAAGGGTCGGGGGGACCGAGACCCTTCGTTCGGATTTCAGGCTTGTGGTGGCCACCAACCGAGATCTGGAAAAAGAGGTGAGTGCCCAAAAATTTAGGGCCGATCTTTATTACAGGTTGGCCGTATTTCCCATCTACGTGCCTCCGCTGAGGGAACGGAAAGAGGATATCCCTCTCCTGGCCCACTATTTCCTTAAGATCTATTCCAAGAAGAGGGGGAAGAACTTTTCAAGGATTCACCAAACGGATATGGATCGCCTGCTTCAATACGGCTGGCCGGGAAACGTCCGGGAACTGGAAAATATCATCGAGAGGGGGACCATCTTGAGCGGTGAAGGGGTCTTCAGGGTTCCGGAGTTGACCGGCAGCCAACCGGACTGGGTCCACAATGGTGGCGGGATGACCCTCAGGGACAACGAACGCAGACATATCCTGTGGGCCCTGCAGAAGACGTCCTGGAAAGTCAGGGGGTCGAGGGGCGCTGCGGAACTCCTGGACCTGCCTGCGTCCACGCTGGCTTTTCGCATGAAGAAGCTCGGCATTGAGCGGCCCAGGAAATTCCGCAGGATTCACGGTTAGTCCCTAAGGGCCTAATTCCTCAATCCTTCAATCCCTCAATTCCAGTTTATCCGGGTTAGTAGAAGGTCTTGCCGAAGAGCTGCTGGCTCAGGCCGATCAGGTCGGCCCATTTCAAAGGGCCTCCCCGGTCCGGCGGAAACCCGGTCCCCCAGATCATCCCGATATCGATCATTCGGGGGTCGCTGACAATCTCTTTTTCAAGGAGAGACGCCGCGATTTTCACCATTTCGGTGAGCACTTCGGTCTGCATCTTTTCGGCAGACATCTCCCGTTTTTCTTTGAGAGAGATCAGGGGAAGAACGGCCGGATCTACGCTGCCGTCCTCGAGAAAGAATCCTTTTCCGCACTTTTTGAACCCCATCCGTCCGTCACCCACCACATTTTTGAGGGTGCCCTGTTCCATGCCTTTGCCCTTGAGCACATGGTAGCTGATATCGATCCCGACCTCATCCATCAGGCGGACGGGACCCACGGGCATGCCGAAGCGGGTGAACGCATTGTCAATCGCCTCGATGCGGTTCCCTGCCTCCAGAAATTCCAGGGCTTTCATGAAGTATGGGAAAAGGACCGCGTTGACCACGAAACCGGGATGGTCTTTGCAGACAATGGGTCGTTTTCGAATCAGGGCGGCAAAATTCAGGAGGTTATCCACAGTTTCCCGGCGGGTCTCCGCCCCCTGAATCACCTCAACCAGTTGCATCAACCAGACTGGCGAGAAAAAATGTGCCCCCCCGAATCGTTCAGGGTGGCTAACGTACTTGGCCATGGCTGCGAGGGGAATGGAAGAGGTGTTGGAGGCGATGATGCAGTCATCTTTCACGATCTGAGAGATCTCCCCATAGACCTCCTTTTTCACCTTCAAGTCCTCAAAAACCGCTTCGATGATGAGATCGGCCTCTTTGAGATCCTTGCCGTATTCCGATGTGACCGACAGTCGGCCCATGAGGTCTTCCACGGGGGCCTTCAATCTGTTCTTTTCCGCCAGTTTTTCAAGAATCCTTTTTACGAAACCTTTCCCAGGATCAAGAGCCTCGGGCACATCCTTGACCACCACCGGGATTTGGGTGTTTCGAAGAATATCGATGACGATGCCGCGCCCCATGGTGCCGAATCCCAGCACTCCGACCTTGTAGATCGGTTTGGGCTCAAAGCCCCGGGTCATCATATTTTTGGGCTTGTCGCTCAGGGTTTTGAGAAAAAAGGTATGGATGCCTCCTTTGGCCTGGTTCGAGAGCACGGCCTCCACAAAGAGGTTCCTTTCGATTTCCAACCCCTCTTCAAGCGTGACCTTGACCCCTTCCTGGATCGCCCTGATGGCCAGCATGGGCCCGGGGATTTCCCGTCCCCGGGTGACCTTCAACACCTCCTGACGGGCCATCTCCGCGATGGCGTCGATCTGCGAGAAATCCTGCACCTTTCGTTGAAGGGTGTCCGGTTCGGCTGCGATTTTTTTCGTAAACGGGATGGCTTTCTTGAGGAGATCGCCCTCCGGACTCACCAGGACGTCAACAATCCCCGCGCTGTGGGCCTTTGCGGCGGGGAGCATTTTTCCCTTTAAAATGAGTTCGATGGCGCTGTAGCCGATCAGCCGGGGCAGTCTCTGTGTCCCCCCGCCTCCGGGAAAAATGCCCAGGGTGCATTCGGGCAGCCCGATCAGGGTGGTCTTCGATTCTTTCGCAATCCTGGCGGTGCAGGCCAGGGCGAACTCCAGCCCGCCTCCAAGGCAGTGGCCGTGTATGGCCGCTACCGTGGGGTAGGGCAAGGCCTCCAGTCTCTTGAACAGGGTGTGAAAAACGCCTATGGCCTTAGCCGTGTCTTCGGGGTCTTTCATTTCATTGAGCAGGTTCAGATTGGCCCCTGCATGGAAGTTTTCCGGCTTCCCCGAGATGAAAATGACGCCTTTCAGATCGGTGGCGTTTTCCAGTGCCTCAATCAGGCTCCCCGCTTCATCGATGGCCTCCCGGGTCCAGGTGTTCATGGCTTCGGCCGAAACATCAAAGGTTACAATGCCCAGTTCGTCCTCTCTATTTAACTTGAAAATGTTGCCATAACCCATAATCAATGCCTCCTTAATTCCAAATTATGATTCAAACCACCGTCCGTTTTGTGTTGGCTTTATTCCCCCCTTTTTACAATGAGGTTGCATCTGGCTGGAGGGGATGTTTTGCCCATTGGAAAAGAGCCGGGTCCATGTGCCCGGGAGAAGCCCCGGCCCGGCGTGTACGGGGCGTCGGGGCATCATTCTTCCGTATTTCGTGGAAACGGTCGCGTTAAGACCTGGGGGCCAGTTTGACGAATTCCGGGACATTTACAATTCCTACCCGGTCTTCGATCTCTTGAAGGAATGTACGCCCTTCGCGGGTAATATGCAACAGGCCTTCCAGGTCCAACACGATTTCTTTTTCCTCTTTCAGGTGACGATGGCAGACCTCCTCCAGAACAGGGACAGACCGCTGATCCAACACCCCGTCCACCCCCAACAGGACGGTTTGCCAATCCGAGTGCCTCTCATTGATATGGATCATGCGCCATTCCTCTGTTGACCCCTGAAAAAGGACCGCCCTGATTTCAACACACCCCCTTCCGGCGGCGCCCGAAGGGGGTGTGTTGCCGGTTGACTTAGAACAGCGGTTCGAAAATAATAAAATCCGTCACCGGGACGTGCTTTCCCCCTTCAGCATGGGCCATCCGGATGGCGTTGAGCCCGTGGTGACGTGTGGGTCCGAAGGTGATGGGGCCGCCCATCCCTTCAGGTCTGAAATCCTTGAGACCCATCATGGCCTCAATAAAGGACTCCCGGGTGAGATCGGGGCCTGCCCGTCTCAGTCCCTCAGCAATAAGCATCATGGTGGTGGCGCCGGTTACGCCTAAAAACCTGATGCCTTCGAGCTTTTCCTGGTTCTTAACGAGGATATCCGCTACCTTGTCGCCTGTGGGCTCCACGCCGGGGATGGACACGTTGCCGGATACAGCCGGATAGGCCCCTTCCCAGAGTTCTCCCGCGATCTTATACATGAGCGGGTCCCCTAACGGGTTGGCGGTAAAAATTTTGGGGCGATATCCAACCTTGGCCATCTCTTTGAGAATCAGGGCCGCGTGGGTAGGGGCGCCATAAATGACGACAGCGTCAGCGCCTGTCTCTTTCAGCTTCATGGCGTGGCTGCCCAGGGCCCGTTCCGTGATTTCGTAGGGGACAAACCCCACGAACTCAGCCTTTCCAGCGATTTTCTTCATCCCCTGTTCAATCCCTTCCTTCGCTGATTTTCCCCAGTCGTCGTTTTGACCGAAGAGAGCGATTTTCTTGACGCCGATCGTATTGACGGCAAACTCGGTGATGGCCTCCGCCTCATCCACATAGTCGGGATAGGCGATGAAGATATGGCGCATCTTTTCGGGGGGAATCCCTACCCACATCCTCGGGTTGGCGTGCACATGCACGACCGGGATGTTGCTCTCCAAAAGAAAGTCCTTGGATGCATTGGCGATGGCAGAGCCGATCACGCAGCCGTAGGCAAACACATCGTCTTTCATCCCCTTGAGATTTGCCAGGGCCCGGGCCGGATTGTAGCCGTCGTCCTTTAAGACGACCTTGATTTTTCTTCCGTGGATGCCCCCCTGCTCATTGATGTGCTGGGCCCACGCAAGATTCCCTAGGCCCATGGATGCCCAGAGGGCAGCAGGGCCGGACATGGGGACCGTGATGCCGATAACGACCTCGTCGTCTGTTACGCCCGGGACCTTGTCCCCGGCAAAGGCGGATGCGGGAAGAGAAATAGAAACGAGCAACAACAGGGTCAAGATAAAATATTTTTTCATCATTCATCCTCCTGAAAACGTCTGGCAGTTAATAGTTAAACCCCCTATTCCAGCCACCTCCTTTCCCTTTAAATCCCATAGGGCCTGTTTGGCCCAAGATCGAATGAAAAAGCGGTCTAAACCCTTTCCACAAATTTTCGCCCCAGAAGTCCCTCCGGACGAATGAGGAGAACGGCGATAATGATCAGAAAGGCGAGTGTGTTCTTGAATGCAATGGAAATATAGCCGCCCGCCAGGGCCTCAGAAACGCCAAGGATCAGTCCGCCGACAATCGCCCCGGGCAGGCTGTTCAACCCGCCTAGGATGGCCGCTGCAAAGCCTTTCAAAAAGGGCTCAAGCATATAAAAAGGATCCAGAAGGAGCAAGGGCGCGAGGAAGAGCCCCGCAATGACCCCTAACAGGGCCGCCATGCCCCAACTGAAGGCCAGGATCCTGCGGGTGGGGATGCCCATGGTCTGGGCGCTGGGTAGATTTTCCGAGGTGGCCCGCATGGCCAGGCCCAGCCGGGTTTTCTGGACCAGCAGATAAAAGAGCAGGCATGCCAGCAGAGCGGTCCCCAGGATCCCGAGACTCAACTGGCTGATCACAATGCCGCCCACGCCATAGATCTCAATATCTGAGAGCGGAAAGGGGAAGGGCTGCGGTTCATGGCCCCCGAAATAGGCAATGAGGCTTTGAAGGATCAGCCCCAGTCCAAGCGTGAGGATGATCTGGCTTAATTGGGTGGCCTCACGCCTCTGGGCCGGCACCAGAACACAGAAGTAGAAAAGGATGGCGATGAGGGTGCCGGAAAGGAGGGCGGCCCCAAAGGCCAGGGCAAAGGGAAGGCCGATTCCCAGCAGGGCAACCGCCACAAAGGCCCCGGCTGTGGTGATGTCGCCATGGGCAAAATTGAGGATTCGTGTTGAGCGATAAATCAGGGCGAGCCCCAACGCGACCAAGGCATAAATGCTCCCTGTTGCAAGCCCGCCCATGGCATATTGCAGAAACTGCGTCATCGATCCTCTCTCCTTCGAAAATGTCCTGTGAAAGACCTCCCAAGCCAACTATCGATAGGGCCAGTTTCGAAAATAGAGCCTTATTTTGAACCATCTTCCATATAGCCCCATCGGCTCAAAGATCAATATGAGGATAATGGTCACGCCGAAGATGGCCGGCACCATCTCTTTGCAGGAACTGAAGACCTGGGGGATCAGAATCACAAAGGCCGCCCCCATGATGGACCCTTCTACTGCAGCCAGGCCGCCGATGATGACGGCCACGAAGATAGTGATCGATTCCGCAAAGGTGAACATGTTGGGCTCCAGATACCCCAAGAAAAGGCCATAGAGTCCACCCATGATGCCCATGTAAAAGGAACTGATGGCAAAGGCGATGAGCTTGTATCGGGTGAGGCTCACCCCCATGACTTCAGCAGCGATTTCATTGTCTCGAATGGCCACAAAAGCACGTCCCATATAGGACGACATGATATTGTAGGTGAGCAAGGTAAACAGGGCTGCGAAGAGAAGGTTGAAGTAGTAGTTGAACAGGGTCTCGCTCAGGCCAAAAGGGGGGACACTGGGAACGATAAGGCCCATTCGGCCACCGGAAAGCCATTCGGAGTTGACAAAGACCTGGTAGACGGCGATCCCGAAGCCCATGGTAGCGATAGCCAGGTAGGGTCCTTTCAGGCGGAGTGAAGGAAACCCCACGAGGACGCCAAAGATGCCGGCTGCGATCCCTGCGCAAAGGAGACCGGCCGGCCAGGGGACCCCCATTCGGCTCAGGTGTCCGAAGGTGAAGGCCCCGATGGCCAGAAACCCTGCCTGACCAAAGGAGATCTGGCCTGTGTACCCGATGAGAAGATTCTGTCCGAGGACCCCGATGATGTAAATGAAGATCAAGGCGGCGGTGTGGGCCACATATCCGGGAGCATAGCAAGGGAGCGCGAGGAGGAGCAGCAACAGAAAAGCCACCCAGAACCGGGTCCACGGCCTTCGAATCAGTTGGAGTTCTTGCCTGTAGCTCTTGACGAGATCCATGCCTTGCTATCCCCGGTAGAGTTGGTCGATCAGTTGGGCATAACGCTTTTCAACAAAACGGCGTTTGACCTTCTTTGTAGGGGTCACATCGCCGTCCTCTTCATAAAGGCGCCTGGGCAGCAGGGCGAATTTCTTGATGGTTTCCACCCTTGCAAGGGTCTTGTTCACCTTGTCGATCTCCCCTTCGATAAGTTTTTGAATGTCGGGATTCTGTGTCAAATCCGCAAATGTGGTGAAGGGAATCCGGTTGTCCTGGGCATATTTGGTCACGTTGTCTTCATCGATGAGAATGAGGGCAACCAGGTATTTTCTGCCGTCGCCGATCACCACGGCATCTTGAATGTGAGGGCTGAATTTCAGTTTGTTTTCCATGTGGGACGGTGTGATGTTCTTCCCGCCCGCAGTGATGAGGATGTCTTTCTTGCGGTCCAGGATCTTCAGAAATCCATCCTTCATGACCCCCACATCCCCGGTATAAAGCCATCCGTCCTGGATAGTTTCAGCAGTAAGCCCGGGTTCCTTGTGATACCCTTTGAAGACCCCTGGACCTTTGACCAGGATCTCGCCGTCTGGGGCGATTTTTACCTGAAGACCGGGGATGGGCTCTCCCACATATCCCAGCCTGAGGTTGTCCGGCCGGGTAACGGCGATGATGCCGGTGGATTCGGTCTGGCCGTATCCTTCAATGAGGGGAATTCCCAGCCCGTGAAAAAACTCAAAAAGCTCAGGCGCCGCCGGCGCCGCGCCGCAGAGGGCCCAGCGAATCCTCTCCAGGCCGGACTGTCTTTTGAGGTGAATTAGGACCAGCCAGTAAAGTGGCCAATAAATCAGGTCCAAAGGAAGGGCATTTCTCCCCTCGATCCTGGCCCTGAACCGCTTCTGGGCAACCGCCATGGCCAGCCGGAAGAGGATCTTCTTGAGAGGGGTTGAATCGGCCATCCTGATTTTCATGGCAGATGCGAATTTTTCCCACACCCTGGGCACGCTGCCAAAGAGGGTAGGGGATACCTCGCGAAGGTTCATGGGGAGGGTGTCCAGGCTTTCCACGAAGTTGACCGTCAGACCTGCGTAGATGCCCATGAAAACGGAACTCAGGTTTTCCATGACGTGGGACAAAGGGAGGTAACTGATCACCTCGTCCGATGCATCCGCGGGGAGCACCGACATGAACGATTCCGTAACCGACAGGATGTTTTTGTGGGAGATCAAGGCCCCTTTGGGAGGACCGGTAGTCCCCGAGGTGTAAATGACCATGGCGGTGTCTTCCGATTGAAGCGCCGCCAGACGTTGCTCGACACTCCGGGGATGGGCTTTGAGATAAGAAATCCCCTGATCGGTGAAAGCATCAAAAAATATGATGTTGGGATGGGAAAATCCCCATAATCCCGTGGGGTCCCAGACCACTGCCAGTTTGAGAGGGGTCTCTGGAAGAATTTCAAGGAGTTTATCCAACTGTTCCTCGTCCTGCAGAAAGAGGATCCGGGTTTCCGAATGGTTCAGGACGTAGCGGACCCCAGCGGGCGCAGAGGTCGGATAGATCCCGCAAGTGACGCAGCCGATGGTCATGGCGCCCAGGTGGCAGAACAGCCACTCAGGCCGGTTGTCCCCCAAGATGCCAATAAAATCGCCCGGCTCAGCCCCCAGGGAGAGCATCCCTGCGGCCGTTTCCCTGACCCGCTGACCATACTCTCGCCAGGTTAGGCTGTGCCAGATGCCATATTCCTTCCGCCTTAGGGCCTCCTTTTCTTTCTGGTTCTCCACCTGTTGAAAGAAGAGGGCGGGAAAGGTGGCTGGAGGGACTTCCATTACCATGTCCTCCGTTTCTTATAGAGCTGCCATCCCTTCGGGGAGCCCGTTTCCCTCCCAAGCCCCAGATATAGCGCCTGAACATCCTCATTGGACTGCAGTGTCTCGGGAGTGCCTTCCAGGCAAATACGACCTGATTCCATCACGTAGCCGAATGTGGCAATGCTGAGGGCCATCCTGGCGTTTTGCTCTACCAGCAGGATGGTCGTCCCTGCCCTGCTGATCTGAAAAAGTGCCCCGTAGACCACTTGACTGATCTTGGGCGCAAGCCCGAGGGAAGGCTCATCCAACATGAGCAGCTTGGGCCTACGCAGTATGGCCCGGGCCATGGTCAGCATTTGCTGCTCCCCGCCGCTGAGGGTCTCTGACTGCTGCCCGGATCGGGCCTTCAGGATGGGAAAGAGTTCATAAACAAAGGCCATGTCTTGTTGAATGCCGGCATCCTTTCGGCCCCAGCAGCCTAATTCCAGGTTCTCCCTCACCGTCAGCTCTCGAAACAGGCCCCGATCCTCGGGGACATAGACGATGCCCAGGGAGGAGATGCGCTCCGGCGCCAGGCGATGGATCCGTTGACCCTCGAATTGAATGGTCCCTTTCTTGGGCTGGTTCTTGAGGAGGCCTGCAATGGTCTTGAGGAGTGTCGTCTTGCCTGCACCGTTGGGCCCCAGGACAGCGAATACCTCCTTCTCCCTGATTTCCAGAGACAGGCCGTGAAGGGCGTAGATGCGGTCGTAGTAGAGGGTCTCGATACTGGCAATCTTGAGCAGAGGCGTCATCTTGTCATTTCCCCTGTTCTTCTCCCAGATAGGCCTTGATCACCCGGGGATTCCGTTGGACCTCCTCAGGTGTTCCCTGGGCGATTTTGATCCCATAGTCGATGGCCACCATGGTGTCGGCAAGCCTGGATGCGATTTTGAGATCGTGCTCCACGAGAAGAATGCCTGTCTTGTATCGGCCTCGAATCTCGGTAATGCGATAAGCGGTCTCTTCCCTTTCTTCTGAGGTCAGGCCTGCGATGGGTTCGTCCAGGAGCAGCAATTTGGGCTCCATGGCCAGCGCACGGCCGATCTCAACCCGCTTTTGAATGCCGTAAGGGCAATCCGAAACCCGGGTCTGGCGATAGGCCTGGAGGTCAAGGAATTCCATGATTTCTTCCACAATCCTCCGGTGCCGAAGCTCTTCTCTGCGCAATCTGAAAAACGCGGCGATGGGGTTCTTCTTGAATTTCGCATGTCTTCCCAGCAGCAGGTTTTCAAGGACCGACATATGGAGAAACAGGCGAAGATTCTGAAAGGTGCGGGCGATACCCCTTTGGGAAATGGAAGCGGGGGGAAGGCCCCGAAGGTCCTCGTTTCCAAAAAGGATTCTCCCGGCATCAGGGTGGTAGATCCCGGAAATACAGTTGAACAGGGTGGTTTTCCCCGAGCCGTTAGGCCCGATGATGGCCAGGATTTCCTCTTCCTCCATTTGAAGATCGATATCCGACAGGGCCTGAATGCCGCCGAAGGTGATGGCCAGTTTTTCAAGTGCTAATAGCGTCATGAAGTCTGAATCGGCCTCGGTTTAGTCCAATGCTCTGGAGGCGCCTGGTTAGACCCGTGGCACACTGGAGACATCTGGTGATAACGTTCAGTGCAGGTTAAAAAGCAAGAAATGTGCCTTTGTTCTCCAGAGTTATCCATAATGAGAGGAAATGCTTGAATAAAGGGGGAATCGGGACTTCTGGCCTTCATCGATCTCAGAGATGACTGGACCGCCGACATCGAAGAAGGCCATATGCTGTTTTTTGATGAACCATATATTGTTCAATGCCGGGTGTGTTCGCACAAAGAGGCTTCTTTTCGCGCCATCCTTCTTGACCCCGTCCTCTTGGCATGTTTTTGGCAAGCACATCTTGCGGTGAAGGGTGAAAGCGAGAGGGGCTGACTTGCTTTCCGACGGGATGACACATAACAATCTTGGGGGAGGTCAAAAATGGATTCAAATGATGTGGTCATTGTCTCGGCGGTTCGAAGTGCAATCGGGACCTACGGCGGTCAATTCAGGGAGACCCGCAATGTGCCGTTGGGGGTTCCGGTCATGAAGGAGGCGATTCAAAGGGCCGGAATCGATCCGGCGGAGATCGACGATGTGGGCTGGGGTTGCTGTTATCAGCGTGCCCAAAACGAGGTGAATGTCGCGCGGGTGACAGCTATTGAGGCGGGAGTCCCGGTGGAGGTGCCGGCCTTTACGGTCATGCGTGTGTGTACGTCCTCCATGTGGGCCGTGGCTCAGGGGTTCATGGCCATACGGCTGGGATATAACGATGTCTTTCTGACCGGGGGAGTGGAGAGCATGAGCACGGTTCCCTACACCCTCGACGCCCTGCGGTGGGGGGCACGTATGAACAACGTGGAGGTCCGGGATATGATGTGGGACGGGGTCACAGCCATCGGGGTGGGTCCCGCCATGGGGATCACCGCGGAAAATCTGGCTGAGAAGTACAACATCAGCCGGGAGGCCCAGGACCAGTTGGCCTATGAGAGCCACATGAAGGCCGTAGCTGCCATCAAGGAAGGTCGGTTCAAGGAAGAAATCGTCCCGATTGAAATCCCCGGGCGTAAGGGAAAAACCGTTATGGTGGATACAGATGAACATCCGAGACCGGATACCACCATTGAAAAGCTTGCCACATTAAGGCCCACATTCAAGAAAGGGGGGACTGTTACCGCCGGCAATGCGTCGGGCATCAATGACGCCGCCGCCGCCATGGTGATCATGCGCAAGTCAAAGGCGGACGAGTTGCATATTACGCCCATGGCCCGTGTCGTGGACTTCAGCGTGGTGGGGGTGGATCCGGATTATATGGGCTGGGGTCCTGTGCCGGCGACTCAAAAGCTCCTTCAGAGGACCGGCCTCAAGCTTGCGGATATGGGACTGATTGAGATCAATGAGGCGTTTGCGGCCCAATACCTGGCCTGCGAGATGGGGCTGGGCCTAACAAAGAAAGGGGACATCATCAACGTGAACGGCAGCGGCATCTCCCTGGGGCACCCGGTGGGCGCTACCGGTGTCCGTATGTTGACCACGTTGCTATATGAAATGAGGCGGCGCAATGTCCAGTATGGTCTTGCCACCCTCTGCGGAGGAGGGGGGCTGGGAATGGCGATGATCATCGAACTGCCATGAATGCGTCATCTAACTCTGGTAGCGTAACCGTTCGGCTTAGCAGTATGCTCATTTGAGTAAGGCGAAAGCATAGGTTGGGGCTTTTCTTTTGACAGGGGTCGGATGTTCTCATACACTACCCCTGCTTCAGGAAATGCTAACAACACCAACAGGTCGTCCCGGGATGAGAAAATGCATGGTGGGTGGCAAGGGGACACGGGAAAGAGGGTGGATATGATCCGGGAAGAAATAGGGTCGCGGGAGGTGCGCGACTGTTTCCAGGATGCAGGAATCCCGGTCTATCCCGGCACCGAGCGGGCCCTGCGCGGCATCCACCATGCCTTGGTCAGCCTCAGACCCCAGACATCCCGAACTCAACAAACCCAAACCCAATAAACCCCTAACCGTACAAGGATGCGTGTCATGACAAAACCCATCTCACTTGCAGGATGCTTCCCTCCTATCCCTACGCCCTTTGATGCGAGGGGGAGGGTGGACCACGACCATTTAGCGCATAATCTCGAAAAATGGCAGAAGACGCCGCTGAGCGGATCCGTGGTTCTCGGCTCCAACGGCGAAGCTGTGTTGCTCAAGACCGAGGAGAAACTCGAGATCTGGAAGACAGCCGGACAGGCGATCGGAGGGGGGCATCTGTTCATTGCCGGGACAGGGTGCGAGGCCACTGGCGAGACTGTGGAACTGACGGAGAAGGCCGCTGGTTTCGGGGCCCATGCGGCCATGGTGGTGACGCCCCACTATTACAAGGCTCGAATGGATCACCGCGCATTGGTGATACATTACACAACCATAGCAGACCGCGCGCCGATTCCAATCATCCTCTACAATGTCCCGGCCTCCACGGGGATTGATCTGAGTGCCGAGACAATTATTGAGCTTGCCCATCACCCGAACATTATCGGTCTCAAGGAGAGTTCCGGGAATGTGGTGAAGATGGGAGAGGTGGTTTCCCGCAGCGGCGATGGCTTTCAGGTCCTGGCGGGCTCAGGGAGCTTTCTTCTTCCGGCTTTGAGCATCGGCGCGGTGGGGGGCGTCATGGCCCTTGCGGCCGTGGCGCCCCGCGCCCTGGCCGAGATCGTCGCCGATTTTCAAAAGGGAGATATGAGACAGG
>Ga0172375_10000817_pt1 | contig 50448 bp, 51 predicted proteins | sample LakKiv1m_FD_114537 | JGI IMG/M metagenome (GOLD analysis project Ga0172375, IMG submission 114537) | Freshwater microbial communities from Kabuno Bay, South-Kivu, Congo - kab_092012_11.1m | ecosystem: Environmental > Aquatic > Freshwater > Lake | place: Democratic Republic of the Congo... | reverse complement strand
TTAGAATTTGCATTTGATTGTATAAATTCTTTAGGAATTGAAGATATATATGAAAACAGATATAATTTCAAATTCGTCTAATTTAATCCGTTATAAAAAATGAAATGACCGAAAGTCATGTAAAACCAAAAATTACGAGCGAATGCTTATTTGATCATACCTTAACAGAATATATAGATATCCTAAAATTGATCCCGATACCCAAATATTTCCGTGAAGATGCAGGACATTACATTACCTGCGGTATAACGATAGCAAGAGATCCTGAAACATCCTATTTGAATTCAGGTGTTTATAGAATACAAGTAATTGATAAAGATAAACTGGCAATAATGGCCGATGTTAAGAGCGATTTGAGACGAATAATCCTCAAAGGTTCACAGACAAATACGAACATCCAGGTTGCTATAGCGATTGGGGTAAGGCCTGAAATACTGCATTCATCCTCCATGAGAGCAGCCTACGGACTTAGCGAATTCGATATCGCAGGAGGGCTGATTGAAACCCCCGTAATTCTAACCCAAGGCTTAACAGTCGATGTCGATATTCCGTATGACTCTGAAATTGTAATTGAGGGGGAGATCGATCCAACGATAAATGTTGAAGAGGGACCTTTCACCGAATATGGTTTTATTGCAAGTAGAAGCAGTAATAGTTACCTGATAAAAATAAAAGCCATAAGGTTTAGAGACGCTCCTGTATATCATTCTCTGGTCGTCAGTTCAATGGAAATGACAGCTCTTCTCATCCCAACTGGCGTGACAGAAATCATGCAGTCAAAAAAGCTTGTCTCGCAAATAACCCCGTGTGTAAAGGACATTTGGGCGCTACCTGGAATACCGAGTGCCGGGATGGCAGTCTCGATCGACAAAACCAACGATGCTCAACCAAGGGATATCATGATGGCTTTATTTTCAAGATCTCCTCAACTAAAAAGAATTGTTGTAGTTGACAGTGATATAAATATTTACGATCCTACTGAAGTCCAGTGGGCAATAGATACACGGGTAGGTAAAGAAGAGGATATTTTCCTGACCAGTGGATCCGGGTCAATCCCGGATACGGCCCGAATTGGTGATTTTACACTTAAAATAGGTTTTGATGCTACAAAGAAAAAGGGTCGCTTTACCAATTTCAATCGGTCAACTTTTGAAAATATAAACTTAGAAGGGATTCTAAAAGATATAAAAAATTAATATATTTCATGACTTCAAAAAATAAACTTGATATATTGAAAATCAGTCCGCCCAGGAAAGAATTTATTATAGATTCGAATTCCTGCAGTGGTTGTAGACTTTGTGAGTTAATTTGTTCTCTTAGAAAAAAAGGTTTTTCTAATCCAAAGAAAGCATATATTAAAATTATAAAAAATCATAAATACAAAGTGTATATTCCTGTCTTTTCATTATCCTGTGACTCTTGTGGAGGGACGCCGGCATGTGCAGGTATCTGCCCGACTAAATCAATATCATATATTGAAGAAGGAATTGCAATTTTTGAAATTAATAAAGCAGGAAAACTTCCTGCTTTATATATTAAGGGGGATTAATGGATTTTGGCTGGTCTAAGAAAAGATTAAGAATAAATTTGAGTAAAAGAAGTTACTTAATCGAAGATATTAATGATAATTTTAGTAAAAAGTATATTGGTGGTCGAGGTTTTAATTCCAGGATATTATATGATGAACTAAAACCAAAAATAAGCCCTTTTAGCCCGGATAATAAATTGCTTATAAGTATTGGTCCCCTGAGTGGTACATTATCTCCCGGTAGTAGCAGGTTTACGATCACAGCAAAGTCCCCATTAACAGGGACGCACGGGGATGGAAATTGTGGCGGTACATTTGGTTCTGAGATGAAATATGCCGGATATGATACAATAATAATTGAAGGGAGAAGCGATAAACCCGTTATTCTTCTAATAGACGAACAAAAAGTAGATTTCAGAAATGCCATTGAGTATTGGGGCATGACTACCTGGGAAACTGAGACTGCTATTAAAAAAGAAGAAAAAGACCCTGAACTCAGTGTAATATCTATCGGGCCTGCCGGTGAGAATTTGGTGAAATATGCTGTTATTATCAACGATTTTGCCCGTTCTGCAGGCAGGGGTGGGATTGGGGCGGTCATGGGGTCAAAAAAATTAAAAGCTATTGCAATCCGGGGTAATAAGGACGTAAACATTTATGATCCAGATCTATTAGAAGAACTGGTATCGCAGGCACATGAGGCTCTTAAAAAAGATGAAAATTTTTATTACATCTGGTCAAAATACGGAACGCCGGGCTTATTAGAAATATATGGTCCTTTGGGAGTCGTTGTTAGCCGAAATTTTCAATCAGGTATTCCCAATAATGCAGAAAAAATGTCAGGAGATGAATTAATTAAGCATTCTTTAAGATCGATCAGTTGCTTCAGTTGTCCCATTACTTGCTCGCATTTTCTAAGGATAGATAGTGGACCATATAAAGGAACTTTCTGTGAGGGAATGCAATACGGTTCGCTGGTAAATCTTGGAATCCGATCCGGAATAGATGACATAGAGGCCATAATTTATTTTCATTCCTTAGCCTCCCGGTTTGGCGTTGATGTGACGTCTCTGGGCGCTACTATCGCATTTGCTATCGAATGTTATGAAAAAGGTTACATTGACAAATCTATTACTGGAATGAAATTTAAATGGAGCGATCCTGAAACGTTTTCGACTCTCCTGCACGATATCGTGTATAGAAGAGGTTTTGGCGATATCCTGGCAGAAGGAACCATGTATGCCTCAAAAATAATAGGGAAAGATTGCGATAAATTTGCCATGCATGTCAAAGGGATGGAAATTCCGGATGTTGACCCACGAGGAATGAAGGCCTGGGGGTTAGCATATGCCGTTTCTACAAGAGGCGCTTGCCATTGGAGGGCCTTGCCGGTCGAACTTATCTGGAGCCCGGAAGAAGCAGAAAGATTTTTTGGAGAGAAGGATGCTTCGAATAGATTTAAAACAAAAGGAAAGGGAAGAATGGTTGTTTATTATGAAAATCACCGTACTATTTCTGACCTTTTAGAGATATGCAAATTCCTATGCCGAACCTCTTTATTATTTGATCCCGAATATCTTGTTAGAATAATGTTTGCAGTTACTGGAGTTGAATTTAAACCGGGGGAATTATTGAAAGCAGGAGAGAGAGTCTATAATATCGAAAAAGCATTTAATGTTCGCGAAGGTTTTTTTAGAGAAAGCGATACTCTTCCTTATCGTTTACTACATGAGCCCCTCAAAGAAGGAGCCTCCAGGAACCAGGTAGTAGATCTTGAACCAATGATAAATGATTATTACAGCTTCAGGGGATGGGATAATAGAACCGGTATACCTTCATCTGATAAACTGCAGGAATTGGAACTGGAGGATATCAATAAAGATCTGGATGAGATTAGAACGAATTTTGGTATTGATTGATATGATATATACATTTAAAGAAAAAATTAAAGCATACGTCGAAATAACAAGGCCCTGGTGGATACCCGTATTACTGCCAGTTTTGTTAGGACCGGCTTTTATAGCAAATAACGGATATCCCCCGGCTTTGAAAACATTATTCGCCGTGATATCTTTTAGTTTATTAAAGTGCAGTGCCACAGTTTTCAATGATTATTCCGATAGGAATCTTGACAAGATGATCCACGAAAAAAGACCAATCCCATCCGGAAGAATATCGCAAACAGAGGCTTTGGTTTTTGGAACCGTATTAATGGCTGTCGGCTTGATCAGCGCAATATTTGTGAACCCGACCTTTTTCTTTTTAGGCATTTTTTCCTTTTTATTCTATCTATTACATATATGGAAGATTAAAAGGAGCGTATCTGTCCCTGGAATTGCCACAATGGGGACTAATTTTTCAGTCTCTTTAATAGTTTTAGGGGGGTGGACCATCGTTTCACCCATAAATTTATTAAGCATTTACCTGACTTTTCTGGTGTTTTTATGGGATTTGAGCCATGATACTACAAGCGCCATAAGGGATTATTACGGTGATAAATCAGAAAGGTTGCCATCTTTTGCAGTGGCTTTTGGAAATAAGAACGCGGCGAAAATCGCAGGATTACTTTTTTTAATTGTCTTATGCATGAGCATTCATTTTGGCACGATTTTTGAAATAGACTATTTCAGTCATGTAATATTAATTATCGGTTTAATTACAGCGTTTTATTTGTTCCATCTTGTCAGGGATCCAAACATAAATAATGCTGTGGCAGCTCATAAAATACTGTCATTATATATAATCGGGTTCTTTGCAATTATAATTATTTTTTTCAGTTTAATGAAACAGTGAAAATATGGTATTGAAGTGAAGGTGAAGAATTTGCAAAAAAATTTTAGTATATTATATACGATTTATATAAAATTCAGGGAACACGTGTTTGTTTCAGTCGCCCTGATGCTATCGTTTGTTCTTTTTACAGGGATTGTTAATGCTGCGGCAGAAATTAATCCGAATGAAAGTGACTCTTCGGTTCATTTCTCAAAAGTGTATATAGATGGTTTCAATGCTAACTCAAATGGCTTTAAGCTCCTGTTAAGAACATATGAACGGCGCACCGATACCTATTTTCAGCCATTTCTTGCAGATATTGATTTTATCTTAATGGAAGATGGAAAAATTATCTATCAGGACACATTAAGCCAGGTTTCTTTGTTATCTGAACGACAGGGGACTACTGAAATTAGCCACCAGGCAAATATTGCATTGAAAGAGGGAAATAACTATACCGGGTTGGCGAAGATTTACTTGAATGAAAAAGGTATTTCTAAATATTATATAAGTGGAACTTCTTATTTCACGGCTAAGAATGATGCAACTATAACCGAGGTATATGGAGATGGCATTGGTGCAAGCGCAACTATTAAGAGCCAGTCTATGGTTCCCCTTAATGCTACTATCATTTTTTCGTTAAGCCGGAATGGCCGGATCATTGAGTCAAAAGATATTGAGGCGCCATCAATTATGTCTCATGATAAAGATAAGACTGTTAATGTCTTATGGGACAGCAACCTGGATAAAGGCGTATATATGGTGTCGGTGGAGCTTCATGGAAAAGATTTGAATGTTAATTATGATAAAGTATTTACTGTTGAACCGAAAGTTGTTGCTGCCGCACCGAAACCTATGGAAAAATCCGGCGAGAGCATGCCGGGTTTTACGTCATTAATAACAGCTATTGTAATTATTTTCCTGTTCGCGCAAAGGGGTCTAAAACGTGGCAGTTGATATTAATTCGGCCATATTTTATTCAAGAAAAGACCTTATTAAAAACAAAAAGATTTTTATCTTCCTTACGCTCGCAATACTATTTGCTACTGCTAATATTATTGCTGTAAATGGATTGGTTGCGGGAATGGTAGATGATTTCCTTGATAATAGCGTTGATATTTCTATAGGGCATCTGAATATATATCCAAAGGAAGATAATCGATACATAGATGGCCTGGGAATAAAAGAACAAAAACTCAAATCTTTAAACGTAGTTACTGCTTATTCACCCAGGATTTTCGCTAACGGTGTTTTATCAAATAAAGATCTATCCACATCAGTTTCCATAATGGGACTTGATCCCGGAAAGGATAAAGAAGTATCTGAAATCCTGGATAAACTGGACAGGGGCGCATCAATCAACTCAGGTGATCAGAATGATATTCTTATTTCCTCCCGGCTTGCCGAAAATTTGAAATTAGATGTGGGAGATGACGCATTTCTTATTTTTGAGAATGGGAACATCAAAACATATACAGTAAAAGGCATAATTCACACAGGCAATCCGGATTTTGATATTTCCACAGTCTTTATGACGCTGGAAGAATCCGGACGGCAGTTGGGTCTGGATAATAAAGCTTCTATTATTTTAGTCAGGCTCAGCGATAAAATGCTTGCAAACCAGTATCAGCCGATTGTCATGCAGGAGTTAGAAGTATCCAAAGTAAGAACATGGAATGAAGAAATTGAATATATTACCGGATTTACTGAAGCCTGGAGAAGTATGGGAGGCATCATATCTGCTGTGGGGTTGATAGTTGCTGTAATTTCAGTAGGTCTGATCATATATATTAATGTAGATTCAAAAAAAAGGCAGATCGGAGTGATGAAGGCCATCGGGGCAAAAGATTCTTTTATCTTTGCAGTTTTTATAATGGAAGCAGTCCTTTTTGGCCTGATCGGGGTTACTCTGGGTGACATTTTAGGATATATGGCAGTAAAGTATCTGGAAGCTCATCCTTTTTATGATGTCGCCAGCCAGGCATATGTCGGTGCAAGGTTCTATGATAATATATTATATATTGCGTCAGCAATCTGTTTTTCAGTGACGGTGCTTTCAGGGGTCTATCCTGCTATTAAAGCAAGCAGAATAGATATAATAAAGGCGCTCTGGGGGAGGTAAAATTGTCAGCCTTATTATTCTACGCAAAAAAAGATATAGAAGCGAACAAGAAGACATTTTTATTTATTATCCTGGCAATTTCCCTGGTAAATGCCAATATTATTATTTTAAACGGGACCATGGATGGGATGGTAAATGAATTTGTAGATCGAACTATGGAATCTACATCCGGGCATCTTAATGTATATCCTGAAGTTAACGATCGTTATATTGAGGGGCTGGGTATAAAAGAGCAAAAACTTAACAAAATTGATGGGGTCGTGGTGTTTTCTCCAAGGCTTGCCGCAAGCGGCTCTTTATCCTATAAAGACATTTCAAAACCGATTAAAATAATGGCTCTGGATCCGCTAAAAGAAAACAGGGTCACATTGATTCTCAGCAAAATCGATTCAGGCGAGACCTTGAATTCTGATGACAGGACAGGCATACTGATCTCATACAAACTGGCAGATGAATTAAAAGCAAAAGCCGGGGATGATGTCAATTTACTATTTGAAAAAGGGACACTCAAAGTATACAGGATAAGAGGCATAATACGAACTGGAATGGAGGTAGACAAAAATACTGTCATCATGAATTTCGAAGAAGCTTCAGAGCAACTTGGCATTAATAATATGGCATCTATGATCCTGATCAAAATTAAGGATAAGACAATGGCCGATTATTATAAAGATAAAATTTCCATGGAACTTGAGGTTAGTAATATAAAAACCTGGAAGCAGGAGATTGAAGCGTTTGTGAGCTCCATGGATACATTTAAAGAGATTACCGCTACCATCAACATTATAGGACTGTTTGCCGCGGCAGTTCTGGTGGGTGTTATATTATATATTAATATCAACCACAAAAAAAGACAGATAGGAATTATGAAAGCCATAGGATTGAAGGACTCCCAGGTATTTTCAGTATATTTTTTCGAAGCAATTCTTCTGGGTGTGATTGGAATTTTAATTGGCAGCATTATCGGCTATTTCGGCACAAAATATTTAGAAGCGCACCCATTCATTGACCCGGTAACGGGTCCGATGGGAGCGCGGTTCGGGATGTATCTTCTCTATGATTCTTCGATTGTAGTTATTCTAACTGTAATTCTTGCGGTCATGTATCCTGCGATATTTGCTGGCAGGATCAATATTATAAAAGCAATATGGGGTGAATGAATGGAGCTAATAGAAGTGAAAGATATCAGGAAAACATACATGCTCGGCAAAGTCAAAGTCAATGCCCTTAACGGAATATACGCTTCAATAAAAAAAAGTGAATTTGTAGCTATCATGGGACCTTCCGGAAGCGGCAAAACGACATTTTTAAACCATGTCGGGATGCTGGATGTTCCTACCTCAGGGGAGATATTTCTTGATGGGAAGGATGTTACAAAGATGAATGGGGATGAAAGGGCGGAATACAGGCTGAAACATTTAGGATTCATATTCCAGTTTTTCAACCTTTTTAACGAGCTTACAGCCCTTGAGAATGTCAGGTTCCCGATGATGCTGAATAAGCAACCGGATTATAAAGAACGCTCCAGAAAACTGCTTGAGCTTGTTGGTCTTGGGGACAGGCTCAATCACCTCCCTTCCGAACTTTCAGGAGGTCAGCAGCAGCGGGTCACTATTGCGCGTGCACTTGCAAACAATCCGGGTATCCTGCTGGCTGATGAACCTACAGGTAACCTGGATACTAAATCTTCAAAAGAAATAATTGAACTTTTCAGGAAATTAAATCTCGAAAATGGGCAAACGATCCTGATGGTTACACACAGCCAGGAGATAGGCGCAATGGCAGATAGGATCATTTATTTTCGTGATGGTATGATCGAAAAATAGTTTTTTTATCAACTATTTGGTCCGCGCCTTAGGACTATCCCGATCCAGATATGGTAAATTGGCCCGCCGATTAACCCACCTAATATCGCACCTATTTGAACTATTGAAAACTGCCCTAAAGTAATTCCAGCCAGGGTAATCCAAAATCCACATGTCTTGATGATACAAACTACGCCAAAACCTCCTGGTAATGTTCTTTTTTTATAAACCAGGGCCCCAATTACCGCTACCCATAAACCCATACCGCCAAACATGAACCAGCTCACCCAGTTAAAAGGTACCTTGGGATCATTCACTGTGATGCTCGCCTTCGTGACTGCATCTCCTGAGTTATATAATGCTACTGTTGCAGGCATTGTTGCGAGAAACCACGTATAATATACAACAATAACAGCAGCTGACAACAAGGCAATATTCTTACCTGATGTTACCCATCCATTATTCTCTTCTTCAAAGAGAGCAGCAGTAGCGGGCACAACGGCAATAAAACCAAGTAATCCCAACACGATTATAGCCAGACACATTATAGTCAAAGGCACAGGATCTGTAGAATAAGATGCTGCAAATTTGTCCATCCCCTGACCTAATTGATCAACCGGTGTTAGTGCAAGTGCAATAACTATTACTATATATATAAAAGCCTGAATTATAGAACATGTACCACCGATTTTCCCAAGACTTTTATTTAACATCTTTTTCCCTCATATTCTATCGCAAATTCTTTATTTTTAAATAATCGATATCCGATTTAAAGATTTTCATTTGTTTAGCCGCGGCACAATTATCTACCAGGCAGAACGATCCAATTCCTTAAAAACTCCAACTTTAATTTACCTTGTCAGAGATGCTTATAATGTACTCAAATAGATCCTTTCCCCAGGCTACCGCTTCCGGACTCTCACATATCAGAAAATTTTGTAAATCCAGAACATTGCTTCTTTTATCTGGTAAAGCCAGAGCGATGTGTTCTTCATCAGACATGAAAGCAAGTTCAAGATGATTATATATCCAGAGTTTTATATTATAATTATTTAGAGGAGAAAAGCTTTTGAATTCTTCAGTATCAGCCATTTTTAAAACCTTTTCAGTTGTAATGATCGATACTTTTGTACCATGGTTTGCCTGATTGATGATTGTTTTCGCCCAGTCAAGGGTCACAACCGGGGAGATGCTCCATATATTCTCTTTAGAGTTTTCAAGGAATTGTATCGTAGCTCGCTGTGCTACATCTAATGTAACTTCTGCCTGAAGGAACTGTGAATTATTCAGGGCGCTCAGATTAGATAAAAGTGGTTTGGGGATCGCATTAAGATTATGTGACAACCAAAATTCGTTCCTCAGGATTTCACATGTATCTATCAAATCAAGGATTTTGGAAATTATTATTTCCCCGGCAGGTGTTGCCCTGTAAATACCCCTTTCATATTTTGTCAGTATTCCTTTTTTTACTAATTCACCGATCTTAGGTAACAGATTTTGGGACCTGCTTTTTGTGAGTAATTCCAGTTCCTTTAAATTTTTTGCTCCATCAGAAAAATTGAGCAGCAGTAATATTTGCATCTTCGAAGCAAATATATCTTGAATACTTTCAAGCTGCTTGATGTCATATTTAACTTTTTTTAAAATTTCATTCATTTCTCAGTCCCCTTTCCTTGCATTATTTAATTATATCGAGGCTTTTACCGTGTTTGGTTTTAATTAACCTGATCTTTAATAAACATTGCTATATGTCTTAATAGACCAGCATTTCCCTGCAATTTTGTAATAACAGCCGTTCTGGACTTCACAATAAACTGAAAATGAGATCAAAAAAGAAAAGTTTATCCATGCCCCTGAAATTGAATATCGTGGTATCAAAAATGCAGTTGGAGATGTAATTTCGATAGCTACTTTAAGGGAGTAGCATTATTAAAAAAATTACATGAACGAAAATAAAACAAACATAAGAGATAAAAATATGCAATATAAACCAGTAGTCTTAATAATTTTAGCAGGATTGCTTTTTTCAGCAACTTCAAATACTGTTTTTGCCCGCGAAGCAATTAGTTTGAACAATGAGTTATCAGAGATAGATTCCTTTCACCCTCCGTCAAGCCGTGATCCGAGAATCTTAACATACAAAGAATGGCACTACTTCAATATCCTGGATGAAGAACAAAACCTGTCCTTTGTTACTACATTAACATTAATGGGAAATACTTCTGATCCGGCAATGAGCGTTGCCGTAGTCCTTATGAATTATCTTACCCAAGCTAAAGAAAATTTGACCATAGATAATTATCCAGTTACCCTGGCACAATGGTCTGATAAAACACCGGATCTGCGAATAGCCGGGAGCACAGTTATGTTAACCGAACAGGGATATAATGTGCATCTGGAATCCAGTGATACACATACTGTTTTAGATGCAATATTTAAACCAGAAGCAGAGCCGTCTCATGTTTTAGATGCACCATATGAGGAGTATAAGATATTCAATTGGCTTGTAATATCACCGAAGATGAAAGTCAACGGCGCGCTCACTATCAATAAAGGAACAACTTCAGAAAAGATATACCTGCTGAAAAATGTGAGAGGTTATCATGACCATAACTGGGGATATTGGCTCTGGGAAGACAATATAGGATGGGATTGGGGACAGGCTATTCAAAAGAAAAATAACAAGAGAGCAGAGGATACAGGAACCTATGCATTTTCCTTCGGTAACATAACTAATAAAAATCACACCGAATCAAAGGCAGCAGTCCTTGAAATATGGAAAAATAAGAAAATAGCAGCACGCTTCGAAGGTAATGAAATACAAATCCAGCGAGATATAATAATGAATTTACCTCAGCTTCCAGACACTCCCTTTCCTCTCCTTACGTCTCTAAATGCTGGATCTGGAGAAAATACAATTCACATGGTATTTACTGCGGAACAATTCACACCAATTCCTGCACCACTTGAAAGTGGCAACGGGTATCGTATTGTATGGGAATTGATCGGATCGTACGAGGTCAGCGGATATATAGATGGGAAATACATCTCATATACGACAAGGGGATATCTGGAATATGTAGCATGAAAATCTGATCAATATTCATACCAAATTCAATGAATTACATGAAAATTTTGTGCCATTTATGAAATTGTACCAATAAAAAATTATATGCCAGGAGGTGTAATCAAGTTCGCTTTTGCCTCATTCAGAAAACATTATCCCAAAAACAAAAATAGCATTAAGCGAATATAGCACCTCACTATATGGAAAAGATGACTCCGGCGATGCGCCAGTATTACGAGGCTAAAGAGAAGCATAAGGATGCCCTGATTTTTTTCAGGATGGGTGACTTCTATGAATCCTTCGGGGAAGATGCCGGGGTGATAGCAAAAGAACTCGGGATAACGCTTACTTCACGGGGCAGGGATAAAGAAGGCGGAGATATGCCTCTGGCTGGTATCCCTTATCATGCCATTGATACATATCTTCCGAAACTTATCAAAAAAGGGTATAAAGTAGCCATTTGCGAACAGCTCGAAGATCCTAAAAACGCAAAGGGCGTTGTGAAAAGGGGAGTTATCAGGGTCATAACGCCCGGGACTGCAATTGATTCATCACTGATCCAGGAGCAATCTAATAATTATCTCATGTCGGTTTCGGGTGAAGGCGCGGATTTTGGTGTCTCCTTCCTCGATGTGAGCACAGGGGAATTCATGACAACACAGTTCCCGGATAACCAGTCCTTTGATAAAATAATAAGCGAAGCTGCAAGAATGCATCCGGCTGAATGTATCCTGCCGCTGGCGCTTTTTGATAATAAGAAACTTGGTGAACGCTTAAGAGGTACGGGCATCACACTTAATAAATTGGATGATGAATTTTACGATCCAAAAAAGTCAAAGGAAATCCTTCTTAAACATTTCGGGGTCCTGACCCTTGAAGGCATGGGATGCGAGAAGCTCCCCCATGCTGTCGCAGCATCGGGCGCTGCGCTTTCATACGCGAAAACCACGCAGATGCGTGATCTGGCTCATATCCAGGCGCTGCGAGTTTATTCAGAGAGCGAGTTCATGGTGCTTGATTCCATCACACTCAGGAACCTTGAGATCATACAGGGAATACGGGGCGAAGGAGGAAGTTCCCTTTTATCTGTACTTGACAATACGAAAACACCTATGGGAGGACGCCTCCTGCGGAAATGGCTTCTTTTGCCTCTTATATCCGTGAATAAAATAATACAACGTCACGAAGGCATTGATGAGATCGTCAGGAAAACATTGATGCGATATGACCTGCGCTCTATGCTTACGCGGATCCGGGACATAGAACGCCTTATCGGGCGCATCGTTTATGGCAATTCCAATGCCCGTGATCTGATAGCGCTTAAAGTTTCACTTCTTGCCATACCAGAGATCAAAAAGTCACTTAAAGAAAGTGAAATAAGATCTGTTTTCCTGCTGAGCATACTGGAAAAACTGGGCGATCATAACGAAATTGTCGCAATGCTCGAAAAAGCGCTTGTTGATGACCCGCCGCAGGGGATCCGCGAAGGCGGGATGATAAAAGTTGGGTATAATGAAAAGCTTGATGAACTAAAACAAATGACCTTTCATGGTAAAGACTGGATAGCGCAAATGCAGCAAAAAGAGCGTGACCGCACAGGAATAAAATCCCTGAAGATCGGATATAATTCCGTTTTCGGTTATTATATCGAGGTAACAAAAACAAACCTTTCTCAGGTGCCTTCCGATTATATCAGGAAGCAAACCACTGCAAACGGTGAGCGCTTCTATACCCCGGAACTCAAGGAAAAAGAAGTTTTAATACTTTCTGCAGACGAAAAACGAATGGCGCTTGAATTTGAAATATTCACAGAGCTAAACTCCGGCGTGGCAGCGCGATCAAAAGAACTTCAAATTACGGCGCAGGCTATCGGGGAACTGGATGTTATCACGAACATGGCAGAAATTGCGGTGAATAACAAATACGTGCGCCCAGAAGTGAATGATGGCTGCAATGTTCTCATAAGGGATGGACGGCATCCCGCTATCGAATATGCCCTTCCCGGAGGTTTCGTCCCGAATGATATACACATGGATTGCCAGGAAAACCAGTTCCTGCTGCTGACAGGTCCGAACATGGCCGGGAAATCCACTTATATGAGGCAGACCGCGCTTATAGTGGTGATGGCGCAGATCGGTAGTTTTGTGCCTGCGACTTATGCTTCCATTGGGATCGTGGACAGGATATTCACACGCGTAGGAGCTTTTGATGACCTTGCAAGCGGACAGAGCACGTTTATGATAGAGATGGTTGAACTTGCGAATATACTTAACAATGCCACGCCGAAAAGCTTAATTCTTCTTGATGAGATCGGACGGGGCACAAGCACTTATGATGGTTTCAGCATTGCAAAAGCAGTGGTCGAGTTCATCCATAATAAAGACCGCGTGGGCGTCCGGGCGCTTTTTGCGACGCATTACCACCAGCTCACAACACTTAGCAGCGTTCTTAAACGCGTGAAGAATTTCCATGTCGCAGTAAAAGAAGAAGGCAATGACCTGGTATTTTTGCGAAAGATAATTCCGGGCGCAACGGACAGGAGTTACGGAATCCATGTGGCAAGGCTTGCAGGTGTTCCGCTCAAGGTTACGCAAAGGGCAAAGGAGATCTTAAAAGAGGTAGAGAGCTCAAGTGTCATCGGACGCGCAAAGGACAGCGCGAAATATACGCAGCTTATGCTTTTTGATGCTGGTAATACTGAAAAGGAATCGCCCGTTGTTGAGGAGTTAAAAAAGCTCAATGTGGAAGTGATGACACCACTTGAGGCGCTGAATGCGCTCGCTGCGCTTAAGAAGAAAGCGGGGGAGAAATAGAAAGGGATGTGAGCCGGATACAAAATTTCGTCGGATTACACACATAGATCGTCGGATATTCAGATAAGGTGGAAAAAAGTATAAGTCCTGCTAATAGGAATAATATGTCAAGAGAATTCTAAAAATTATATATTCAAAAGAATAAAGCTTAATTTCGGGAATTAAAGGAGGTTAGAAAGATGAAAGCAGCACAGATCAGAAAATATGGAAGCAGTGAAGTAGTCGAGATCAATAAAAATGCGCCGGTGCCGGTCATCTCACATGATCAGATCCTGGTCGAGGTTTATGCGGCAGGAGTTAATCCTGTTGACTGGAAGGTCCGCGAAGGGTATATGCGGGAAACGGTCCCGTTGAAGTTTCCGGCAACCCTTGGAGGAGATTTTTCAGGCGTAGTAACTGAAACAGGCGCAGAAGTTTCGGATATCAAGAAAGGTGATGAGGTATTTGGACAGGCCAGTGCTTTAAGAGGCGGTTCAGGTTCATTTGCTGAATTTGTTTCAACCGATACAAAAGTCGTATCAAGAAAACCCAGGAAAGTGGATCATGTGAAAGCTGCGGCATTGCCGCTTGTCGGTGTAAGCGCATGGCAGGCACTTGTTGATCATATAGGGCTTTCAATAGGAAAAAAGATACTCATCCACGGAGGAGCGGGAGGTATAGGGACAATGGCCATCCAGCTGGCGAAGTATCTGGGAGCATACGTAACCACAACTGTGAGTGCCAGGGATCTGGAATATGCCAGGGAACTCGGAGCAGATGAAGCAATAGATTATAAGGGTCACTTTGAAAAGATGCTTCACGACTATGACGCAGTATTTGACACGGTAGGCGGCGAGACCTATGTGAGATCATTTGAGGTTCTAAGAAGAGGCGGCATAATAGTTTCCATGCTGGAACAGCCCCGTGCGGACCTCATGAAAAAATATGGAGTAAATGCCGTGGGACAATTTACACAGGTGAATAATGAACGATTGTCCAGGGTAGCGGAACTTGCGGATAAGAATATTTTAAAGGCGCAAGTCGAGAAAACTTTCCCCCTTGAAAAAGCCAGGGAAGCTCTTGATTATTTGCAGACCGGGCATCCGCGAGGTAAAGTAGTTTTGAAAATAAAATAAAGATAAAACGAAATCCTGCCAGGGAACCAATGAATAATAATGATCCAAAAGAAGCCGTTAGATTAGAGCTTGAAAACACGCGGTTCCGGTTCCACGAAATTCTGGATACTTTATCCAGAGAAGATTGGTTTAAGAAAAGTCAATTCTCCGCATGGACGAACGGGGAATTGCTATTTCATATGGCATTTGGTTTCATAATTCTATCTACCTTGATCAATTTAGTATTATTTTGGGCCCGATTGCCAAAATCTTTTTCCAAACCATTTGCTGGTTTTCTTAATTTTATCACTGATCCTTTTGAATGGATAGACGTACTCGGGCCCCAAATAGGCGCTAAAATCTTTACATACCGTTCAATAGGGAGGAAGTATGACAGGGTTCACTTTTCGATCTTAAGAAAATTGAATTCCATAAGGGAAGATGATTGGCAAAAAGGTATGTTTTTTCCCATCAAATGGGATCCTCTTTTTAGCGAATATATGACAGTGGAAAACGTCTTCCATTATATGATACGTCACTTTAATTACCACCTTAACCAATTGTCATTTGCCAGGTTAAAAGATACCAGATTAAGGTAAGAATCACTATATATATGTTTAAAGTGAATATGTATCCGGGGTTAAAACATGCCAAAAAATATGACTTTTGAACTTAACATGGAAGCGATGAGTAAAATGTCTCTGGATGAGATAAATGCCAGGATAGCAGAACTCACTAAAATATGTATATGCGGGAAATGTCCAAGTTACAAAGGTACAAGAGAAACGAGATTATTGTTTTGTACAACAGGGAAAAGTGCATTAATCCAAAAAGAGAAAGGCTGTATGTGTCCGGGCTGCCCGGTCACTGAGAAAATGGGTCTCAGGTGGCTGTACTATTGTATGAAAGGATCAGGCAAAGAGCAGGCTGGCCTGTAATTCTAATTATCTGATTCATATGACAGCCCATCCAAGCGGCAGAAAATTGGGGATCCATTTGATCCCTCCTCCTGATCCAAAAAAATGTGAAGGAATAAAAGTCCTGGGCATATCGGGTTCTTCCAGGCAAAGAGGGGGAATGAGTAAATCAGAAAAACTATTATTGAAGGCACTCGATATTGCAAAAAGCTATGGGGCGGTAACCAATTTCATCCGGTTGCAGGATCTGAAGATATATTATTGCGAAGGCAATTATTCAACGAATCCGGGTTTTTGCACTTATCCCTGCCAGAGTTCAATGAAATATGAAGACGATCAGATGCAAATAGTCTATGATGCCATACTGGACACCGATGTTATGATCCTGGCCACTCCGATACGATGGAATAATCATTCTGCGCTCATGCAAACTTTTATCGAGAGAATGAATTGTATCGAGAACTCGGATGTATGGTTCGGGAAACGGTTGATCAATAAAAAAGTGGCGGGATTGGTAATAATCGGCCACGTGGACGGGGTACAGCATGTTGCAGGGAATCTTATGAATTTTCTCAACTGGCTGGGTTTCCATATGCCGCAGGATATGATCGCTTCATGGGTTGGCCCGAATGATGAAGATACTACAAAGGATTGGGATGAGATCCAGGCAAATCCATATACCCAGGAAGATCTTGTGAATATGGTATATAGTGTTCTAAGGCTTGCGTATAGTATAAAAGAGAGTGATAAGGGAATTCCTATATCCGATTAATGAATCTGACTTATTTAAAATCAGGATTTTTTGTGAATGATAAGACTTATATCCAATAGAAGATAATCTTTAACCAGGGAGTTATTTTATGGACAAAGTAGTACATTTTGAAATACCAGCGGACGATATTGAAAGAGCAAAGAAATTCTATAAAAAGGTTTTTGACTGGAAGATGGAAGCAGTTCCCGATATGGAATACACGACCATCCAGACTTGTCAGGTCGATGAGAAACATATGTCGACAGAGCCGGGCGCGATAAATGGAGGTATGATGAAAAGGCAGGCCCCGGCAAAATGTCCTGTTATCACGATAGCTGTCGAGGATATCGAGGAAACAATGAAAAATGTGAAAAAAATGGGGGGCTCATTAGCCAAGGGAAAAATGCAAGTTGGAGATATGGGCTATGCCGCCTATTTCAAGGATACTGAAGGTAATGTGATCGGTCTCTGGCAGAACATCAGCTGAAGGGCGGAAAAAAAAACGTGATATAATATTGGAATTAGCCAGAGCAATTTGTCATGGCTGTGAGTTGTGGAAATTAGATCATGCCATGATCAGGCTATTTCCCGGAGTGGCTACGAGAAATATCTTTGACGAAACGCTAAATGAATACAGATTACCCGGATTTGCACGGATAATCAAATCCGTGTATCTGCAAAATAATTATTCATCGTGGTATTTCAAGAAATTTTCCACTATCTTTAGCCCCTGCGGCGTAAGCACGGATTCAGGATGGAACTGCAAACCGAAAATGGCTCTTCTGCTGTGCTTTATTCCCATAATAATGCCATCATTTGTTCTTGCTGTGACTTCAAACTCCTCTGGCAGCTTTGTTATAGCAAGTGAATGATATCGTCCTCCAACAAGAGGACTGGGCAATCCCCGGAATATCCCGCTGCCATCATGAACTATGAGACTTGTTTTTCCATGCAACGGACCTGAGGGGGAATGGCTCACCTCGCCGCCAAAAGCCACAGCTATCGCCTGGTGGCCCAGGCATACGCCAAGCAGCGGGACTGTCGATTCCCTGATAATATCCAGGCAATTCCCTATATCCATGGGGTTTGCAGGATGTCCGGGTCCAGGTGATATCACTATTGCATCAGGAGCGATCTGATTTACCTCTTCAAGCGATATGGTATTCGGGACAACAACGGTGTCAGGTTCGAATATGGACACATAATCCACAAGATTCCACACAAATGAATCTTTGTTGTTCACAAATAAGATCTTCATGTTTCACCTATGGCTTTTATCATCGCAGCCATCTTGCGTTCTGTCTCGTTGTATTCATATTCGGGATCGGAATCTGCAACTATTCCTGCCCCCGCCTGCACTATCGCTTTTCTTCCATTCTTGATTATAGTCCTGATAACAATGGCAAAATCAGAATCACCGTTCCAGGAATAATAACCCACGCCTCCGCCGTATATCCCGCGGGCGTCTTTCTCAAGGTCATGTATTATTTCCATTGCGCGTATCTTGGGCGCTCCCGAAAGCGTACCAGCCGGGAATATGGCGCGGGTGGCATCGAACTGGTCACACTCATCACGAAGTTCTCCTGATACAGTACTTTCGATATGCTGGACGTGCGAATATTTGATCACTGACATAAAATCGTCAACCTTTACAGTGCCGCCTTTTGAAACCATCCGGACATCGTTGCGCCCCAGGTCAACAAGCATCACATGCTCAGCCCTCTCTTTTTCACTTTCAAGCATCTCTTTTGAAAACGCTGCATCTTCTTCAGGGGTTTTCCCGCGCGGGCATGTTCCTGCTATGGGATTTATGATGACTTTTCGATCATGGACAGACATCAGGGTTTCAGGGCTTGCGCCGATGATGCTTGTGCCATTGAACTCAAAAAGATACATGTAAGGGCTCGGGTTGACGCTTCGAAGTACTGAATACAGTTCAATTGGCGTCTGGTCTGTGGTAACCTCATAGCGGCGGGAAAGCACGACCTGGAAAATGTCACCGTCTATTATGTGTTTTTTTGCCTTCCTGACAGAATCTTCGTATTCGCTTTTTTCCATGTTGCATGTAATCTTTACGGGTCTTTTTTTCTGCAAAACGACCGGTTTTACCGATCCTATCTTTGATGCAAGATGCCTGGCATCTGCTGTTGCTTTTTTATATATCTCACCGGCATTATCCCTTTCAAGGACAAAAGGGGTCATGATAATGAATGTTTCCCCGGTCAGGTGGTCAAATACTACTGTCCTCGTGGTAAGTGCAAATTGCGCATCAGGAGTCACGCTTTTCTTAGGAGGGATTTTAAGCCAGCAGTCATAAACCATATCATATGCGCAATATCCGATAGCGCCTCCAAGGAATGTCTGCCTGTCAAAGCTTTTTCCAATAAATTTTACACCATTTGCGCAAAACGCAGCCCTGATCGCATCCATGGTATCAAAACCTTCTTTTAGGTTTCCCCCGTTATCCAGATCGCATACCTTAGAAAGCGATGACTCGATAAAATCCACAAGATTCGTCTTATGCAGATGATCCAGCGAGACGACACGATCCTTTATCGTAACTACTGCATCAGGTTCTGCCCCGACGAACGAGAAGCGGGCATGTTTTTTCTCTTTTTCCACTGATTCAAGAAGATAAGAGCATTTTTTATCAAGCGCCGGGTAAAGTTCAAGCGGTGAGCAATCCGCCTTCACTTTTGCCTTAAGCTGGATTATCGCTGGCCTCTGTTCTGCGAGGCGAATGAATTCCGTTTCACTAATATCGAATTTCACAGCATCCTCGCATTATTGATAAAATCAAGGATTTTGGTTTCGTCTTTCTTTCCATTAGTTTCAACGCCTGAGGCTGTATCCACAGCATACGGGCGAACGCATTGCACGGCTTCACTCACATTTGCGGGAGTCAGCCCTCCGGCCAGGATCACTGGCATACCTGCACTGAGAACCACCTTTCCGCTTAAATCCCAGTTATGTGAAATGCCAGTTCCCCCGGTCTTTCCATCAATGGCGGTATCAAGAAGCACGGCATCAGCAATTCCTGAAAGGTCTTTTATAAGATCAATAAGCATTTCTATATCGGCATGTTCTGACACCGGAATTGTCTTAATTATCCTCACACCTGTTTCCCTGATCTTTCTTAGTTCCGGGAGCGGCAGAGCATTATGTATCTGAACTGCATTTGGCTTTGCCTCATAGATCATATTGATCGCCTCATCGGCATTTTTGGGCATGATGACAAGTACGGAAGTAACAAAAACAGGTACTATTGAAATTAGCCTTGATGCCTCGGAAATACTGATTTTCCTGGGGGAATCCACAGGTACTTCGGTTATGAATCCCACAGCATCCGCCCCTGCATTTACTGCCATTTTAAGGTCATGGTCTGATTTTATACCGCATATTTTTACTTTCATTTTCTCTCTCTTAATGCTTTATTATCATCATTTCGTTTCCGTTTTTCATGAATTCGTAATTTACTTTTTTTACAGATATTTTATATTGCCCAAAGTCTTTATCCTGCAATAAGGTATCAACAACTGACGATTTTTTCCCTTTTAGATTCACAAGCGGGAAAATACGGACCTCTTTTGATGTTATTCGAAGAAGTTCCAAAATGATTTTCTTGTGTAAATCATAATTTATATGGTCTTCGTACAGGAATAACAGATGAGATACAAGTGAAGTTGTGAACTGGTCATCTGTGAAATCCGTGGCAGGATACTCAACAGGGATGTATTTTTTTGCCGTATATTTCTTAAAATCTTCTATAAATAATTTATAAGCTTTTTCCCGTTGAGCTCTTAGCGCCTGTATATCTTTGAAAAAATTCCATGTAAATAATTCAACAAGTCCAGGCATTTGTTTAATTACTTCATCAAGGTCCTGTCTGCATTTCTTTTCGATCTCTAATGGGCTTGAAGTGTAAATCCTGTCAGATGCGGTTACATTGTATCCTTTTACGCTGGCTTCGGCACAGAAAGAACTTACGCCGGATGCGACATCAAGAATATTTTCATTTGCAGGCAAATTGCCTATATCGAACATTCTATAGTACTCCTCAAAGGTTCGTCCTATCAAAGCAATATTTTTTAAATCCAACTGTTTATCCATGTTCTCAGAAATAAAATTATAATAACTGCGCGAGCTTTCCAGGCTCTCCTGCTTCACTTACAAGCTCATTCAGTTTTTTCAGCGCTGCGCCGCTATCTATGGAAACGTTTGCCATTTTGATCCCGGCTTCGATGCTTTGCGCTTTTCCGCTTACAAGAATAGCTGCGCCTGCATTGACAACTATAATATCCCGTTTTGCGCCTTTTTTGCCTTTCAGTACATCAACGATATCCTTTGCATTCTCCTGTGGTGTACCGCCAGCGATATCAGCGATCGCAGCACGCTTTAAGCCAAATTTTTCAGGGGTTAAAGTATATTTTGTGACTTTTCCGTCTTTTAATTCTACGATTTGTGTCTCGCTTATTGTTGATATTTCATCCATTCCGCCGCCATGGACAACAAGCGCCCTTTTTGTACCGAGAATGTTCAGGACGTTTGCCATGGGCTCGCAAAGAGTGCCATCAAATACGCCTATCACCTGTGCTTTTGCATTTGCGGGATTAGTCAGGGGTCCGAGGATATTGAATACTGTCCGAAAACCTATATCGCGCCTGATCTGCCCCACGCGTTTCATGGAGGGATGAAATACCGGGGCTAGCATGAAACCGATTCCGACCTTCTCGATAGTTTTTTCAACCTGCGAAGGTGACGCATCTATCTTTACGCCAAGCTCTTTCAGGACATCTGCACTTCCTGATTTTGATGTTATGGAATAATTGCCGTGCTTTGCGACCGCAACTCCTGCCCCCGCTGTCACGATCGCTGCGCCTGTACTCACATTGATTGTGCCAGTGGAGTCACCGCCAGTGCCGCATGTATCGATAAGTGTTCCTTTGACCTTCGGATTTATTATATTGGCTGCTTTTTTCATCCCTCGCGCAAGTCCTGCGATCTCGGCGGGTGTTTCGCCTTTCATTTTCATTGCAGTTAAGAAGGCTGCTATTTGAGCATCGGTGGCATCAGTGAATATTTTTGATATGGCGATTTCGGCTTCTTCTGTCGTGAGGTCCTGTTTCTGGATGAGTTTCTGGATGTATTCTTTCATAAATATCATTGTACATATGTGTACATTGATGTATGATTGAGTACATTGTATATAAAAGTTGCGAAAAATGGAACCAATGAGAGACAATTTTTTAATAGTTTAGCCGACTTTATATGAAAAAAGATGAAAAATAATAAAGCAGGAATCATGAAATCAATAATCCTAAAAGATCCGATCAAATACGATGGCTCCCAGATAGCGCCATTGTGGGCTTACAGCATGGGAACAAAAGGTGATTCCGTGGTTATTTTCCACGGGCCGATGGATGTAACATTTGACAATATGAAGGATTTTGAGGATGAAAAAGCAGGAAAAACCATCAAGGGGGATGACCTGGTACATATTATAGTTGAAAGATTCAATTCGCCGGCCAGCATGCGCCTTGCTTATTACATGCAGCGCCTTCTTATTGTCAGTATAAAGGAAGTCCTGGGAAAACGGGGGATAGAGACAACGAGAAATGGCGATGATCTTTTTGTGGGTGAAGGGAAACTCACAGTAAGCATAGCAAGCGCCGGGGTAGCCAGTGAGAAAATACATTGCGGGATCAATATTACTACGAAGGGAACGCCACCCGAGGTTCATACAGCGGCGCTTCTTGATATAGGGATAAATGACTGGAAAGCCATTGCAAAAGAGATAGCAGAGACTTTTATCAGGGAAATAGACGATATCGAAGGGGATATTGTTAAAACAAAAAGCCTATGAACCTTATTAAATTTGGGACCGTATTGGTAATTATCGGTTTTGCGGCGGTTTTCATTGGAACGATATTTTCCACCGGGAAAGCAAATATTGGCGGGCTTATCATGATCGGTCCGATACCCATAGCGTTTGGCACATCCCCGGAGCTGACAATAACAGCAATGATCCTTGGTATTCTGTTGATGTTACTATTTTTCGTGATCGGGAGGAGAAATGCCTGACTTTGGGCTCCTGGTTAGTATTGGGACAGGTCTGATTATATTGGGTTTCCTGTTCATCGCTCTTGGCATGATGAGTTCTTCGCTGGCTAATGAAAAGAAGGAACAGGAAGGAATTCATGCCCAGGATATCACAGAAAGATCTGGACTAAAAGTGAATGGCGGTGGCGTAATATTTATCGGTCCGATACCTATTGTTTTTGGCTCAGACAAACGATATGCGATAATTATGATCTTATTGGCAATAGTGTTAATGCTGCTTGCAATGATTTTTTATAGCTATATGAATGACATATAGCTGATCCTGACCTTTTTTCAAAGATGGAAAAGATAGATTAATAAATAATCAGGTCGTTAAAAAACACAATAATGGAGGATAATAAATATGGTGGAAGATATCGGAAAAATAATCAATAACGGTTTTGGGACATATGTGAAAAATCTTAACATCTGTGTTCCTTTTATTCTGGATTTTTTAATTTCTGTCCTGCTTGCCCTGATAATTGCAGGTTTTGGAATGTTTTTAATATTCGGCTCGTCCTTATCTAATATCGAGAATGTAAGGACGCCTGAAGCCTTAGCTCTGGTACTTCTTCCAATTCTGGCTCAACATATTATTGAGATCGCTATCCTTATTATCGCAATTATAGTGGTTGTCTTTATCATTCAGGCATATTTTACGTCTGGAGCGATCGCTATGGCAATACAGGCTACAGGGTCTGGAAAATCCAGCCTTTCCACAATGAATGAAGGCGGGAGGAAGAACCTTGTGAATATGTTTTTTGCAGAGATACTCTTCGGTTTGATTTCCCTTGCAGGTATAATTTTCATAGTTCCCGGGGCGATGAAGATCGATATTTCCCAACTTATGGAACTAAAGAATCCCGAGAGCGCTGCGTTGTTAATAGTTGGACTGATCCTGTGGATTTTATATATTGTTGTTTTGAGCATTGTGCTTGCGATCTTCAGGTATGCTCTTGTCGCGGAAAATCTCGGACCTGTAGAAAGTATTTCAGCAGCATTTGGATTTTTCAAAAAGAATAAAGGTGATGTAGTTATATTATTCATATTTCTTATTGTTGTAAGCGTTATTTTTTTTATAGTTGATCAGATCATGTTGTCGCTTCCGATAATCAAAATCCTGTGGCCCGTCATAAACTTCTTTATTTCGTTAATTGTTATCGCGCCTCTTACGACCGTGTGGTGGGTGCGCCTGTATATGGTGAGGACAGAAAAGACAATATTTTTCGATGAGCTTCTTGCTCACCCAAATGATCTTGAGCAGTTAAAAACAGAATAGCGTTCGCCGCAGGGTTAAGATGGAATAATTTATTTAAAGCTTATTGAGAAAAGCTTCGATCCGTGAAAGCGCCTCAATAAGTTGTTCGCGGGAGGTTGCATAAGAACATCTCAGATGCCCTGCGCCACATTCCCCGAATACATCTCCGGGAACGACTGCCACTTTTTCTTCTTTCAGGAGCCTCCGGGCGAACTCTTCTGATGTTAAACCCGTGCTCTTGATGCTTGGAAATGCATAAAAAGCACCCATCGGTTCAAAGCAATCAAGACCAAGCTTATTGAATCCATCGACGATCAGGCGGCGCCTGCGGTTATATTCCTTTATCATCTTTTCCATTTCACCATTGCCGTTCTTCAGTGCTTCAATAGCGCCCATCTGGGCGGTTATCGGCGCGCACAGCATGGCATACTGGTGGATCTTTGTCATGGACGCTATGAGTTCCTCGCTTCCGATTGCGAATCCGATGCGCAAACCAGTCATAGCATGTGATTTGGAAAAGCCGTTCAATATTATGCTCCTTTCCTTCATTCCTGATATTGAGGAAAAACATGTATGTGCGCCATCATATGTTAATTTGCCATATACTTCATCTGAAATTACCATGAGATCATTTTCATTTACCACATCAGCGATCTCTTCAAGGTCTTTTCTTCTCAATATTGCGCCTGTGGGATTATTGGGGTAACTGAGAACCAGCGCCTTTGTCTTTTTTGTGATGCTCTTTTCTATCTGGTCTGACGTGACCCTGAATTCATTCTCCCTGTAAGTTGGCACAGGAACGGGTTTCCCGCCAGCCAGGGAAACGCTTGGTTTATATGATACATAGCAGGGTTCTGGTATTATTACTTCATCACCAGGGTTTATAACCGCCCTGAATGCAAGATCTGCGGCTTCACTTACGCCTGTTGTGACCAGGATCTGGCTTCGCGGGCTATAATCCACACCGTAGTCCTTTTTGTACGATTTAGATATCCATTCCCTTAACTCAAGAAGCCCGTAATTTGAAGTATAGCTTGTGAATCCTTTCTCAAGCGAGTAGATGCATGCCTCTCTTATGTGCCACGGCGTTACAAAGTCAGGCTCACCTACTCCCAGCGAGATAACTCCTTCCATCTCAAGAACAAGGTCAAAGAATTTTCTTATCCCCGAAGGGGGAATATTCCTTACATTTGTCGCTACGAATTTTCCTGACATAAATTCTCACTATGGAGACACAGCAAGGCGTTCTGAGCGTTCTTTCTCAAACAAAATATCCCCATCCTGTTTGTATGTGCGAAGTACAAAATGAGTTACAGTACCCTGCACCTGTTCAAGCGTTGCTATTTTTTCAGCAACGAAAAATGCCACCTCTTTCATGGATCTTCCCCTGACGGTCAATGACAGGTCATGACCTCCTGAAATAAGGCGAACTGATACGACTTCAGGGAATTTGGCGATCCTTTCTGCGATCGCATCATATCCCGTTCTTGAGCGCAAAATGACTTTTAGTTCAATTATGGCATAAACATATTCTTCGCCTGCTTTTTCCCAATCGATCACGGTCTTGTATTTGCGGATAATTCCATTTTGTTCCATTTCCCGGATCTTTGAGGCGACCTGTGCTTCCGTGAGCCCTGTCATGGTTGCGATCTCTTTCGGTTGCATTTTTGGATTGCTTTCAATTATTTCGAGTATTTCTTTCATGGTCTTGCCTCGGCTTTTTTATGGTTCTGGGGGTTAATAGGTTTTGTGTATCTTAAAGGATGCAACTTTCATAAACCCATTTCCAAAGCTTTTTATCCCTGTACCCTGTCTGTTGGGGGCTATGAGAGCTGTCATCCCTTTCAAGAAAAACAATGCAAAATCACGGTTGGGAGCGTTGCTTTCCGAAAGGGAGAGGGAAGATCTTGCCCTGTCAATGCTTGCAGATGTGGCAGATACGCTTGCAGGTTCTGATTGTTTCGATGTGATCGATATATTATCCACCTCACCCATCTACGTTGAAAATACCAATATCGTGTTAACAGAGATGGGATTGAACGAAGCGCTAAATGAGTACCTGAGGCAAATGTCATCTCACAACTTAAATGAGCCTGTTCTAATAATAATGGCAGACATTCCACTTGTTTCAAAAAAGAATATAATGGATATCGTCTCATCCCGGGCTGATCTCGTAATCGCTCCCGGAAGAATGGGCGGAACGAATGCAGTATTTATCCGAAATCCAATAAGTTTTCATGTAGATTATTACGGGGCAAGTTTCCTGAAACACCTTGAGATCGCAAAGGATCTTAGAGTAGAGGTTTTTGATTCTTTTAACCTGAGTACCGATATTGATGAAGTGAGCGATCTTGCCGAGGTTCTTATTCACGGGAAAGGGCATTCCAGGGCGTACCTTGAAAAAATTGGCGTAAGCATACTGGCGAACAAAGGTCGCGTTGGGGTTGAGAGACCCTGATTTACACACGTTTAAAAGTGTTCTTTCAGTGGCGGCGATAGTTCCGATCATGGAGACGCTTCCGCGGATATAAAAATGGCGCAAAGTATATCTTATATCATTAAGAAGGTTAGATGTTATGCAGCTTGAAAATCTTAGACATGGCACTGAATTGTTAAAACGCGGTTTTGCAAAAATGCAAAAAGGCGGCGTAATAATGGATGTTACAACACCAGAAGAAGCACAGATCGCGGAACGTGCAGGCGCCGTATCAGTGATGGCGTTACACCAGGTGCCTGCGGATATCAGGAAAGCAGGAGGGGTTGCGAGAATGGCTGATCCGCAGGTTATTTCAGAGATAATTGACAGCGTTACAATACCAGTTATGGCAAAAGCAAGGATCGGGCATTTTGTAGAGGCTGAGATCCTTGAGGCTCTCGGTGTTGACATGGTGGATGAGTCCGAGGTGCTCACACCCGCCGATGAGATGTTCCATATAGATAAAACAAGGTTCACAATTCCTTTCGTTTGCGGCGCGCGCGACCTCGGAGAGGCGCTAAGGAGAATTAATGAAGGCGCAGCTATGATACGCACAAAAGGAGAAGCCGGCACGGGCGATGTAAAAGAAGCCGTGCGACATATGCGAACGATAATGAGTGCGATCCGGGAGCTGAAAGGAAAAAGCTCAGAGGAATTGATCCAGGCGGCGAGAAAGATAGAAGCGCCGATCGAACTTGTAAAGGAAACTGCAAGACTTGAAAGGATACCTGTCGTGAACTTTGCAGCCGGGGGAATTGCAACGCCAGCGGATGCCGCTCTCATGATGCGCCTTGGGGCAGATGGAGTTTTCGTGGGCTCCGGAATATTTAAAGCGCAAAATCCGGAAAAGATGGCAATTGCTATTGTGGAGGCTGTTAATAATTACGATAATCCATCTGTGCTTGCCGATATATCAAAAGGCCTCGGAGGGGCGATGAAAGGGATCGATATCCGGAGCTTGAGCGAGAAAGAAGTGCTGCAATCAAGAGGATGGTAGTTTATTTACTTATTTTAATTTTCATGTTTCACAGATTCAGTTTGAATAGAACACGGATGACGCTGATCAGACGGATTTTCACGGATTCGTGTGCATCCGTGTCAACCGTTGCGCCAGTTGACATCGCCTACACGCATGGCCCTCGCCATACGTGGATATCCGTGTTCTATTGTGTGATTTTTCTCTTGATTTTAGCTAATATGTTCATTTAGGGGGTCATATGAAAATACTGATCGCGGAATACGCAGTCGGTGCGGGCATTGATGAATACATGCTTGAAGGCCGGGCAATGCTTGGCACACTTGTCAGGAGTTTTGCAGCTTGCGGTCATGAGGTATTATATCCATCTGCTGGCACGGTAATTGGCTCAGGAACAGCTGTGGAAACCGGGAGATTTGAGGAAACACTGGCGTCATTATCGAAAAAGTGTGATGCAGGACTTGTAATTGCTCCCGATGAGATCCTTGGCGACCTGACAGGAATCATTGAAGAAAATACGACAAACCTTGGATGTCCCTCAGATTCCGTTCGCCTCTGTGCGGATAAACTCAAAAGCACACGCAAGCTTGCAAGGGAGAATATCCCTGTTCCATTGACTATAGGGGAGGGGGAATACAATGGCGATTTTGTGATCAAACCAAGATTTGGATGTGCATCCGAAGGGATCCATAGAAGTAAAAAAGGGATTTTGAAGGACGGTTTTATCGCGACGGAATTCATTAACGGGGAGCACCTGAGCGCAAGTGTAATAGCAGGAAAAACACAGCTCCTCCTCACGGTTAACAGGCAATTGATCAAAATAGGCGATAAAATATCATACGAGGGCGGCATCGTGCCGTATCTTAGCGACCGGGAAGATGAGATCGCTGAGATCGCAAAAAGAACCGCAAAAGTCCTGGGATGCCGCGGTTATGCGGGTGTGGATATTGTTCTTGGGGATAAGCCGTATGTCGTAGATATAAATCCAAGACCCACAACATCTTTGATCGGGATAACAAGGGTCATGAAAGCGCAAATTGCTGACTTGATCCTGAAATCGGCATTCGGGGAATTGCCACTGAATGTTGAAGTGGATGGGTGTTTCACTTTCAATAAGGATGAATTAGTTGGGCTTTAGCAGCGCAAAATTGCAGCGGGACAGGATTTCATACTTGCCTGTGAATCGTTTGAATTCCCGAAATGGCTATAAAGGAAGATATCGATTAAGGAATCACAACAATAAACACAACAGGACTGTTGCAATTACTATTATGGATCTTGAAAAAATCGCACGGGAAATAAGGGAATTTGAGGGCGTGACGCGCAAAAAGCCCCTTGCAGAACTTATTAATATTTTCGAGACCGTCCGGTCGGAATATTCCAATTCTATCGTGGATTTCGGCGATGACGCTGCTGTAATCGATATCGGAGGGGATGATTATGTTCTTTTTGCGGCGGATGGCATCTGGGGGCGGCTCGTGAATGCAAGCCCATGGTGGGCTGGATATACATCCGTCCTTGTCAATGTTAATGATATTGCTGCAATGGGTGGAAAACCAGTTGCCATGGTCAATGTCCTTTCATCGGATAACAGGAACGCCTGCAAGGAGCTTCTCAGAGGCATCAGGGATGGCATAGCAAAATTCGGAGTTCCCATGGTGGGCGGGCACATGCATCCCGATACTCCATATACTTCACTATCAGTCGCCATAATAGGAACAGTAAAAAGGGGATGTGAGATAAAAAGCGGAACTGCGAAGGCAGGGGATGTCGTAATAGCAGCATACGATATGGACGGGAAAATGGGACCGAATTCACCTTATAGTTTTGATTCAACGACATTTAAGGAACCCGCACTGGTGCGCGCAAAATATTCTGTTATGCAGGAAATTGGAGAAAAGAAACTTGTCACGGCTGGAAAGGATATCAGCAATCCCGGACTTATCGGGACACTTGGAATGCTTCTTGAGACCAGTAAGAAAGGTGCACGGGTTGACCTTGGGAAAGTGCCTGTGCCTTCGGGTATTGATTTCACGCAATGGTTGAAGGTTCACCCGGCGACTGGATTTATAGTGACGGCTTTGCCTGAAAATGAATTTGAAGTAATCGGTCTTTTTAAGAAAGCGGGATATGCAACCGCGAATATAGGTGTTGTGGATGACAGCTTAAAACTTAAGATTTGCTATGAAAAAAAGTGCGCTACAGTCTTCGATTTTAGCAAGGATGTCGTTACCGGCATAACGCAATGATGATTCAATAAACGAAAAAAAAAGGGGAAACCCCAATTAATTAAAGGTCTATTCTTTCTTTATTAGTCTTGCTTTTATGAAATAGATACTGATTGCAAGTACGGATAAGGCAAATAACCCATCATATATGGGCTTATATCTGTAATCAATGAAATTTCCTATCAGCATATCTATTGAATAATACAACTTAAATGTCGCAAGTACAGCAAATAGCATTGCGATCAGGAATATTCCAAGATAAAAATAATCCTCGATCTTTTCCCGGTTGACCATTTCATAACCTCCTTCTTATCATAAACCCTACCATTAGAGCCGATATCGCTGCAATTACTTCAAATCCGGGCTCCTTTGGAGCTCCTGTTGGCGGTGCATATCCCAACATTTGTCCTCCACTTTCCCCTTTTGCTGGCGACCCGGCTTCACGCACGAACTTTGATACCTCAAGATTCATTTTCTTCTCGATACTCTCCTTTGGAACAGTCTTTGTAGGTGCAAGGAGCACGGGTTTCTCCCATGTGTTTATCAATGTCTCACCGCGCCATAGCTCCACGACCACCATATAATTGTATTCATCAGGGACAACAAGCTGCACTGTTTTGATAGCTGTGGTCTCGTTTATAATCGTACCTGTTTCTGCGTTTGTTTTATCTGCGATCAGGTTGGATGTCGCTTCTCTTGCCTTCACGATCAATTTCAGGTTATCGGAAACATCCGGACCTTTATTTTCAAGATATATATCGGATTTTATCGTAACCTTCCCCGCTGATACGCCGCCAACCGTAAAATCAATATTATTCAAAATCACGCCGCTGCGCTTTGATTCCGGGGTCATTGCATTTAATCCCTGGATATTTACCCTCCCGCTGTCGAGAATACTTCCATTATCAAAAAGAAGTATATTCAGTTCATAACCCCCATTTCTTTCCACTTTCAGGTTCGTGGAAACCGAAAGCGTTTTCTCAATGTTGGATTCTATTTCAGGTATCGGAGTAAAAACCTGGGTTTCAAGAAGCTTGGTATCGCTGCTTATAGCCCGGATCAGCATCGAAGCATTCCGGGTTTTGCTCCCGGCATGGTTTATGTATGCTGTGACATTCACTTCTATCATTGCTGACGTAACTTCCACAGGTTTGACATCAACTTCGCGGATAGAAAGGGAAGACGGAGGAAGCCATTGTGGCGATTCCTTCTGAAGAACATCTTTATTAAACGCAACCATGGCAAAAGATAAGACTAACACAGATGCCAGTATTATTGTGAGAATGTAACCCGGTTTCATAATCCCGTCGTCCAATACATCACAACATTAATAAACATTGTGGATGGTTTCAAATTCAAGAAAGAAAGGATTCATTATTGCGGATCTTCTGGTCCTTTTGAACTTCGCCTGGCGAAATAGACCCGCGATGCAAATCCTATATGTATCGTCGATATCATCCCGAAAATAAGCGTTACCGTTGCCCGCACGAAATGGTCGATCAGGGTCAGGGAAATACCTGTTGCAAGAGGTATGCCAAAAAGTGAAAAAACCCCTGCCATTGTTCCTTCATACACCCCGATCCCCCCTGGAGTCAGAGGTACTGTCTGGGCCAGAAAGGAAGTTATCCCTGCCACTGCCGCAAGTGAAAAGGGTATTTTATATCCGATAGCAAGGGCCGCAAGGTAAATCCCGGATATTTCAAATATCCAGACAGGTATGGAAAGAGCTATGGACAGGACAAGCGCGGCAGGGTTAGTATATATTTTATAGAGCCCTTCCTTCATGGTTTTCATAAAACCTGAGATATTGGGGAATTTTTTCCCAAGCTTTCTTGAAATGTACGAATCATACTTGTATGCGAATGCAAGCATCAATATAAGTAAAAATGCAATTCCCATTGCAGCAATTGCAACGATGAACATTGTATTACTTTGTGATAAAAGCAGCGCTCCCCCCCCTAACATAAGTGCCAGGGTGAGCATATCCATTGCCCGTTCGATCACTATTGTGGAGAGACTTATACCCATTGGGGTTTTCTCAGTGGCTTTGAGAGCTGCGCCCCGTGCTATATCACCAACTCTTGCCGGAAGAATATAGTTCAGGAAGAAACCAAACATCAGGCTCTTAAAAAGTATATCCCTGCGGATAACATAGCCTGAGGTTCGAAGTAAGACACTCCATCTCCATGTACGCACCAGGAACGCGGATATGATAGCTAAAAATCCGAGGAAAACATAATATAAAGATGCATTTATTACTGTTTCATAGACCTGCGAGTAGCCGGAAAATGAAAAAATCCCTAATAGTACAATAATTCCAAATGCCAGTGCTCCTAAAAGTTTTATTTTTGAACCTGACACTACAGAACCTAACAGGTCGCGAAGGCTTAAAATACCCCCTATAAAGAATAGTTTCAGGAGGCGTTTCCCATACTTTGATGCGTTCTCCGAGAGTTTCAATTTCGCTTCCCCCATCTTTCTCCCGTGCCACGTAACCGGGACCTCCGCGCTTGTGAAACCCAAAATATGTGCTTTAAGGGGTATCTCTACAGTAAGGTCAAATCCAGTAGCTTCAAGATTGTCAATTCCGATGCTGTCAAGAACTATTTTTCTGTATGCTTTGAAAGCATTCGTTATATCTTTATGACTTATTCCAAAAAGCAGACGTACTATATTGTTAAAGGCCCGGTTCGCCACCATCTTTGTATGCGGATATCCATCAGTGCTGCCGCCCTGCGTGAACCGGGATCCATATGCAATATCATAACCCTCTCTTATTTTCCTGACAAGCTTTGGTATATCTTCAGGGTCATCAGACAAATCGCCCATTACAGGTATTACGATCTCGCCCGTAGCATTCCTTAAACCTTCCTTGACAGCATTTCCGAACCCCGGAGCAGAAGACCTGTGTACGGGCTTTATCCGCGGATTTTTTCTTCCGAGGTCGTCAATTAAATTCCCTGTACCGTCCTTACTATTATCATTAACGATAATGAGTTCATAATCCCTTGTCTCTTCATATTTATCAAGAACAGGAAGCAATTCTTCAAGTAAATGAGGAAGGTTTTCTACTTCATTATGGGCTGGGACAACTATTGAGAGTTCAGGCATTTTGTTTGCTTGTATTCATTTTTTGAAATTCTATCATTGGATTTGAGTGAAAACACTGTTCTTGAAGATCTCCATAAGGATATCCTTAAGCCCGTATTTAAAATCCCAGTTCGGATAGTGGGATTTGAACTTGCTCACATCGCTTATCCACCATATATGATCGCCAATACGATTGGTTTCAGTATAAGAATAATTCATCTTTTTTCCTGATATTTCTTCGCATAATTCTATCGCTTCAAGCATTGAACAGTTCGAATGCCTGCTTCCTCCCATATTATATACTTCCCCGATACGAGGTTTCTGGTAAAAATTCCAGAAAGCATTCACAAGATCGAAGCTGTGTATATTGTCCCTGACCTGTTTGCCTTTATAGCCATATATAGTATAATGTGTGCCAGTAGCGGCGCATTTCATCAGGTATGCCAGGAAACCGTGCAGGACTGTCGGTGAATGTCCCGGGCCTGTTAAGCAGCCACCCCTGAAACAAACCGTTTTCATATCAAAATACCTGCCGTACTCCTGGACAAGCACATCGGCGGCCAATTTTGATGCGCCAAAAAGGCTGTGTTTTGTCTGGTCCACGCTCATGGATTCATTGATCCCGCACTTATAGAATGGATGAGATTCATCGATCTCCCAGCGTGTTTCAAGTTCGATCAGCGGCAAACTATTCGGAGTGTCCCCATATACTTTATTCGTGGATGTAAAAATGAACACTGCCCCTGGGCAATATTGTCTCGTCATTTCAAGAAGTGTAAGCGTCCCATTTGCATTTACCGTAAAATCCGTAAACGGGTCTTTTGCTGCCCAGTCATGCGAAGGTTGCGCAGCTGTATGGATTATTAATTTTATATTCGTGTTATGCTTCTTAAAGATCGTTTCCATGGCGGCCTTATCACGGATATCTTTATTATAATGAGTATAATTTTTTATTTCCGCTTCAAGTTTTTTCCGGCTCCATTCAGTAGATGCTTCATCCCCGAAGAAGACCCTTCTCATATCGTTGTCAATTCCAATTATCTGGAAACCTTTTTTACTGAAAAACCTGACAGATTCAGCGCCTATTAATCCCGCAGAGCCTGTTATTAAAACTATATCCATATCTTCTCCATTTCCTCAGGCAAGTATCGGCCTTAATTGTTCAGAGTTATCCTTTATCCATATAGATATTTCTCTTATTATCGTATCAATGGTGATTTCCGGTTTCCATCCGGATCTTTCCGATATCCTCGAATTGTCAGTTATATAAATCCTTATATCCCCTGTCCTGTCTTCTTTCACACTACCGATAGGAATCGTATTACCAGTATATTTCTGGCAGAGTTTAGTCAATTCAATAAGTGAAATTGTACGCTCAATCCCGCCCCCGACATTGAATATTTCGCCATTATACGAATCCATATCATTGATCTCGATTTCCAGGAGACGATACAGATCTCTCACGTCGAGAATATCCCTGACCTGTTTTCCAATTCCACCATATCCAATGTAAGTCAAAGACTGCTGATACATGTGTTTTGCGACCCACAATACGATAACTCCCTGGTCAACTTTTCCCATCTGCCAGCTTCCCGTAAGCACCCCGCATCGATTTATCACACCTCTTATACCATAAACATCAATGTACTCCTGCAAGAGCAATTCAGATGCAAGCTTGGTAGCGCCATATAAGGTCCGGGTGCCATTTAATGGAAAAGTTTCAGCCAGGCCTCTTGCCGAAGCTCCGGGCACATCCTGTTCGTCCAATAATTCAAAACGGGATTCTTTTTCAACAAATTTCAAATCATTTATTGTTTTCACAGGATAAATCCTGCTTGAAGATAAAAATACAATGTCTGCACGGGTTTTCCGGACATATTCAAGACAATTGACCGTGCCAAGAAGATTCGTGTTCAATAAATATTCCGGGGACGAATCCACTCCTGCCATCACCGAAGGCTCTGCCGAACACTCGATGACGACATCAGATCTTCCAATAGCTTCAAAATCTTCCTTGTTCCTTATATCACCATGAATGAACTCAATACCATTTTCTTTTAACCTTGGAAGATTAAGTTCTGACCCTCTTCTTTTAAGATTATCAAAAGCCACAACTTCTATATTCTCATTATTTTTTTTAAATTCTATGGCAAGATTTGACCCGACAAAACCTGCGCCACCGGTTATTAATATTTTCATGTATTATTTAAAATGTTACTAAAGTACTTTATTGTTTCTTCCAGTCCATTCTCAAGCGACATATTCGGCTTCCATTTCAAGAATTTCCAGGCCTTGGTTATATCCGGTCTCCTCTGCTTCGGGTCATCGACCGGCAGATCCTTAAAAACGATCTTCGACCCGCCTCCTGTCATCTTCAAAATAATCCGGGCAAACTCAAGTATGGTATGCTCTTCCGGATTCCCGATGTTCACAGGAAGCGTATAATTCGACATCATCAACCTGTAAATTCCCTCAACTTCATCACTTACATAGCAAAAACTCCGCGTCTGCGAACCATCCCCATAGACTGTTATATCCTCACCGCGTAGCGCCTGCCCGATAAAATTCGGGACAACTCTTCCATCATTGATACGCATCCTTGGACCGTAAGTGTTAAAAATCCGTATGATCCTGGTATCCACGTTATGATACCTGTGGTACGCCATGGTAATAGCCTCAGCAAACCTTTTCGCTTCATCGTAAACCCCGCGCGGGCCTATGGGATTAACATTGCCCCAGTACTCCTCTGGTTGCGGGTTCACAAGTGGATCTCCATAAACCTCGGATGTTGATGCAAGGAAAAACCTGGCATCTTTCTCTTTAGCAAGACCGAGCATGTTGTAGGTTCCAAGCGCCCCGACCTTAAGTGTCTGGATCGGCAGCTCAAGATAATCGATCGGAGACGCCGGACTGGCAAGATGATAAATGTAATCTATCTTCTCCCCAAAATAGATGGGTTTTGTAATGTCATGTTTCAGGTATGTGAACCTGTCAGACTGAATATGCTCGATATTGCGCATATTGCCAGTGACCAGGTTATCAATGCATATGACTTCGTGACCTTTCTCAAGAAGCAGGTCACATAGGTGTGAACCCAGGAATCCTGCCCCGCCTGTTACTATTGTTTTCATGTTACCTTCAAAATTCTATTGATGATAGATCACCTATATTAAGTGAATTGTGTTTTCCATGCACGCTTGCCTCATCTCCCACGATTGAGCGCTGGAGATTGACCTTTGAGATATGTGATCGGGAGCCTATGACGCTGTCAGAGATGATACTGCTTTCAATGATCGAATCATCTGCTATGGAAGCATGAGGCCCGATGACCGAATTAATAATAGTGACATTATCACCTATTGCCACTGGCTGGATGATCACTGAATCCTTCAGATTGAACACAGGATCTATATCCTGTTTTTCATCCAGCAAAACCCGGTTGGTCTCCAGCAGGGAATCATGATGCCCGCAGTCATACCAGCTTGAAACCCTGAACGTTTTGAGGCGGTAGCCTTTTGTTACCATTTCCTGCAAGGCATCTGTAAGCTGGTATTCTCCCCTCGTACGCTTGCCATTATTGATCATTTCCCCGAGTATCGAGATAAGAACATTAGTTTCCTTTATAAAATAAACTCCCGCTATACCAAGATTGGAGACCGGGTTTGCTGGTTTTTCTTCAAGCTTTTTGATACATTTCCCATCAAGTTCTACAATACCGTATTTTGAGGGGTCTTCCACTTCACGGACACCAATTGATCCGGAACAACCACCATTTGTCAATTGCTGCGTGTAGAACTCAGAATAACCGGATTTGAAGATCATATCGCCAAGTGCGATCATTATTTCGGAATCACCAATGGCTTCCCTTGCCGTATAAATTGAATGGCCAAGACCCAGTTGTTCATCCTGGTTAACGTATGTTATCTTAAAAATATTCGAATAATTCCGGTCAATGTAAGAAATGATCTGTTCTTTCTTATATCCAACCACAAATATTACTTCTTCAGGTTCAACATCTATCATCCTGTCAAGGATATGACCGATGATGGGTTTTCCCGCAATATAGACCATTGGTTTGGGTTTTGTAAAAGTATGCGGGAACAGCCTCTTGCCTGCGCCGGCCGCTGGTATCACTACTTTCATGGTTCACCAGCATAATCCAACATAATCTACATCCTTTCGGGGACTTTGCATATGCCTTCCATCGATGATAAGCCTGTTTTTCATGACATTGAACTCCGTATCAAGTGATTTGAATTCATTCCATTCGGTCATTATGAGACATGCATATGCGCCACTTAGCGCATCTATGGCTGAATTGCAATATTCAATATCGGGAAAGATCCGTTTCATATTTTCAATAGCCATTTTATCATACGCACAGATTTGCGCTCCTTCCTCGATCAGCTCTTTGATCACAGGTATTGATCTTGATTCCCTGATATCATCGGTATCGTTCTTAAATGCAAGCCCAAGAATTGCGATCTTTTTTCCTTTGAGATCAGGGAGCTTATTTTTCAAAAGCGTTATCATCCGTACTGGCTGTATTTCATTTACAGCTATCACCGACTTGAGAAGGATCGGCTCGTAACCGACATCATGAGCTTTTCCGATGATGGCTTTCACATCTTTCGGGAAGCACGAACCCCCAAATCCTGCGCCTGAATTGAGAAAGTGAGGTCCGATCCTGAAATCCTTTCCAACTGCTTTCATGACTTCGTAAGTATCGATACCAAGTTCTTTACAGATATTCCCGACTTCATTGGAAAAGGATATTTTCGTAGCGAGAAAAGCATTGTTCACATATTTTATCATTTCGGCTGTGCCTGGATTAGTTCTTGTCACCTCGCAATTAAGACCCCTGTAAAGTGAAGCCACAATATCCCCGGATCTTTTATCAAGCGATCCTACCACGATCTTATCCGGATTCATGAAATCATGTACAGCCTTTCCCTCCCTCAGAAATTCAGGGTTCATTGCGATCCCGAATTCGCCCCGCGACTTACCGGATTCTTTTTCGATAATCGGAAGGACGACTTTTTCAGTCGTTTCGGGTACTACCGTACTTTTTACTACTATGACATGATAGCCTTTTTTCTTACGCAGCGTTTTACCAAGACTTGCGCTTGCGGCTTTCACGATGCCCAGGTCGATGTTTCCATCCGGATCTGAAGGCGTTCCAACGCAGATGAAAGAAATTTCTGAATTATTGATCGCATAATCATAATCCGATGTTGCTTTCAGGTTCTTCCCGACATGTTTTTTCAGGAGATCCGACAACCCATCCTCATAGATCGGCGGTACACCCCTGTTCAACATATCAATTTTTAATGGATCAATGTCAACACATATCACTTCATGTCCAAGTTCTGCAAAACATGCGGCGCTCACAGTGCCAACGTATCCTGTCCCGATAACGGAAATTTTCATAGATTTTCTAACTTAATCTGCGCATGTCATTATAAAACTAACTTATTTTTCTTATCCTTTTAAATAATTATACAATAACAGATATCCTGCAAGCAGTAAGATCGTAAAGACCAGGCTTTCTTTCCACTTTTTATTCCACCGCGCCCCAAAAAAAAGCCCGATAACGAATCCGAAAACATGCGACATATACGCCACATTACCTCCGGCACCGTTCTCGACCGCCATGATATTGAAAATGAAATAAAGAAGCGCCAGAGGCCCAATTGGAGAAAGGAACCGGAAGGAGTAACCTGGGGAACGCTCAAGAAGCAGCGCAGCCATCACTGAAAATATGGCGGCAGAGGCGCCAAGCATATTCGCCCCGGGATAAAATGGTACGCTCAGGATGAAAGACAGTACGCCGCCTGTGAAGAAAACAAGGGCAGTATTGAATGCGCCCACTTCGTCCTCAAGAATGTTTCCAAAAACAAAGAGGAAGATCATATTACCAACAAGATGCATTGAATTTCCGTGAACAAAAAGGCCTGTGATAAGTGTGTAATACCCTCCGTTAAAAAGAGCATATTCACTGAATGCAAGATTTTCTTTCGTACCCCAGGCATAGAACGTTATGGACACACATAATAATATCAGGACGTTTGTGATTTTCATTGCTTTTTTACAAGTTCTATCGTATGTCGTTCCACTTCATCAGTATCAACCTGGAGCCTTGCTACTCCGCTACCCATTGCAGCCCGCGCCACAGCGCAGGCTACTGATGGCGCAACCCCCGGATCAAAAATACTTGGGATAATACATTCTTCCGATGGTTCAGGCACAAGCAAAGCCAGGGCAACTGCCGCGGCCAGCTTCATCTCCTCATTTATATCACTGGCCCTGACATCAAGCGCGCCCCTGAAAACCCCGGGAAAACCAAGCGCGTTATTTATCTGGTTGGGGCAATCAGAGCGCCCGGAACCCACAATGCGAGCGCCTGCAATTTTAGCTTTTTCCGGCATGATCTCCGGTGTGGGATTTGCAAGTGGAAGAACTATCGCATCATCTCCCATGGAACGAACCATTTCGTTTGTTACGAGCCCGCCAACGGATAAACCTATGAAAACATCAGCGCCTTTCATCGCTTCACTGAGATTTCCTGAAATACGATTTTTATTCGTGACCCTGGCGAGTTCTTCTTTGTACGGGTTCATACCATCTCTGCCCTGGTAAATTATGCCGGTTGAATCGCACATTATGATGTCATTCACACCTTCGTTAAGGAGAAGTTTTGCGCTTGCTGTGGCTGCGGCTCCCGCGCCGCTTATTGCGACTTTTATGTCCTGGAATTTCTTCCCGACCACTTTCAGGGCATTTATGAGCGCAGCAAGCATAACAAGAGCAGCGCCATGCTGATCATCATGGAAGACCGGGATATCGAGTAATTTCTTGAGGCGTGTTTCTATCTCAAAACAGCGGGGCGCGGCGATATCTTCGAGATTGACCCCCCCGAAAACAGGCGCAATAAGCTTTACGGTATTGATAATTTCTTCTGTATCCTTTGTGTCAAGACATATCGGGAATGCGTCCACGCCCGCAAAAACTTTAAAAAGCATCGCCTTTCCTTCAATCACGGGCAAGGCAGCACGGGCGCCCAGGTCGCCCAGCCCAAGGACAGAAGTTCCATCACTTACGACTGCCACGAAGTTTCCTTTTGAAGTGTAGCGGTAAATGTCATCTTTATTCTTATGGATCCGAAGGCAAGCTTCTGCCACTCCGGGTGTATAGGCAAGGCTCAGGTCATCTTTTGTTCTTATTTTGACCTTGCTTCTTAATTCTATTTTTCCCTTGTGCTGCTCATGGAATTTTAGTGAGCGTTCATATATTGGTACTGTCATCTAACCACTCTTTTTTAATGCTTTTTCTACTGATTCCTTATGAAGCTTTGCAGCTTTATGTATTCCGCCCTTGTTCCCTCTCATCGCCCTGCATGGATATTGCTGGATAAGAAGACCGGCCCTGGCGGGCGCTTCGTCCAGCTTTGTTCCCTCAAGCCCTTTTGCCATGTGCCATGTACTTCCGCAGGGTGCGCCGCGAATGACCTTTACATTCGTTACCAGGCCGTTATTTGTATTAATTATCACTTCGGGTCTCCCGAAACAGGATGCGAATTCATCGATGATCCTGTCCCCGGTGCATTCGATATCGCAACATATCTCATGTACCTGCACATTGATTTTATATTTTTTCGACATTCTTGTTATTTCAGATTGCCCGCCTGCCAATGCCGCGCCTCCTGCGATGATCACGTCGCGCGCACCGTTTTCACCAGCCAGGCGAATAATCTGGGGCGCCAGGTCAGGATGAAAAATATAAGCTATGATCAGGTCGTTTGAAAAAATTCTTTTATCCGGGATCAATTCGTTTATGAATTCAGCCGGTCTTTCTATAAAATCGGGAAGCTTCCCAGGAAGTTCTATTGATGAGATCCTGAAATTGGAATTATTTCTTACATTTTCAATTAAGCGCAGACCGTATTTTCCGCGGGTTATTACACCGACAGATATCATTGGAATATAATTATCGCCTGAGTATTTTTGTGTTTTGCTCAAATCTCCGAATAAGCCTATGGCGTCAAAAATCCTTCTGTCTCACCGATACCGCCGGGGACACACCTGCGATACATTCCCTTGTGCCTATTAAAATAACAATATCCTGCGCCAGCAGTTGAGTGTCGCCGGATGGGTTGGTGATAGTCCGGGCGCCGCGCTGGATTGCAAGCACCGTTACACCATATTTCCTTCTGAAACCGATATCCGCAAGAGACTTTCCGGCCAGGGGTGAAACGGACTCGATCCTGATCGTTTCTATCTCAATATCAGGCAAATGCTGTTTTAATTCCGGAAAAATATCATATTCCTGATGTACATTCCTGAATATCACATAACCGTCCTTCCTCACCTCGCTGATATGTTTTTCGATCTCGTTTGCTGGAATAAAAAAATTGCGCAGCACCCTTGAGATTATCTCGATGGAGGTTTCAAATTCTTCAGGTATGACATCATTGGCGCCCAGTGAGTACAGGGGCTTCACTTCACTCGTATAACGGGTCCTTGCGATTATGTAAACATTGGGATTAAGCTTCCTGGAAAGTTCCACGATCCTTCGTGTGGCGGATGCATCAGATATGGCAACTACCACGGAACGCGCCGTCTTTATGCCAAGATGCGTGAGCAATACTTCCTTTGAAGCATCACCATACGATATCGGAATCCCTCTTTTCTTCTCAACCCTCACAGTTTCCGGGTTTATCTCCAGGACAACAAATGGTATTCCGGATGCTGACAGCACTTTTGTAACATTTCGTCCATTAAGCCCAAAACCCACAACGATCACATGGTTCGTTAATTCCTTTTTCTCAAAAACATCCTCATGGAAGCGTCCTGACTTAATCTTACCTGATATCGGCAGTCTCTCAAAAATATCAGAGAACTTTCCGCTTCCCTGGATCATGAATGGGGTAAAGATCATTGTTATAATTGAAGAAGCCAGAAAAACCTGGTAATCAGAACCTGAAAACAGGCCGAGGTTTAATCCTTCTTTTGACAATACGAATGAAAATTCACCTATCTGGGAGAGCGCAACACCTACAAGCACACCGATCCGAAGCGGGTAGCCCAGAACCATAGCGACAAGGGCGCCGATAGAAAATTTTATCACAAGGATCAAAACCACTGCCAGAAGGACTAGCAAAGGATTACGAAGCATAGAGCCAATGTCCAGCAGCATTCCAATGGATACAAAGAACAGAATACTGAAAATATCCTTAAGAGGAAGGATCTCACTGAACGCCTGTTGCCCGTACTCAGATTCAGAGATCACAAGACCCGCAAGAAATGCGCCAAGAGCAAGCGATAAACCTACAAGCGATGTTAACCAGGCGGTTCCAAAACAGATGAGGACTATACTAATTAAGAACAATTCACGGCTGTGGGTAGAAACTATCTGGTACAGCATCTTTGGAACAACGAACCATGATACTATGATTATCAGGACAACTATTGAAAGCGCCCACAAAACATTCAGAGCCATATCGAAAGCGGATAAGCCGGTTTTTCCCCCCAGCATGGGAAGAAGCAATACAACGGCCACGACGCTCAGGTCCTGGAAGATCAATATTCCGGAGGATAGGCGACCCTGCGGGGAGTCCATTTCGCCCCTGTCCGATAACACCTTGAATACGATAGCAGTGCTGCTCATCGCCACCAGGATACCAATAAATATTCCTTTGTCAATAGAAATGCCTGCGGAAAGGGATATCAATAGCACGGCTGCTGTGGTCAAAAAGACCTGGAGAAATCCGCCCACGAACACTGCCCGATTGATCCTGATAAGTTCTGCAAGTGAAAACTCGATCCCGATCAAAAACAATAACAGGATGACACCAACTTCGGCAAGTACCTCTATAAGCGCAATATCCTGTGTAACCCCAAGCGCCGATGGGCCAAGCAGTACGCCCGCGATCAAATAACCCACAATTGGCGCTATATGAAGGCGGTGGAACAGGAAATTGATACCTATTGCAGCGGCGAAAATTATAACAAAATCTTTTAAAAATGAGAGGTCATTCATACTTCAAACAACATAAATAAAGTTATGAAACTATAAATAATCTTATGAAAATTATGAATCCGATATATCTTCAAGTCCCGATTTTTTCAAAATATCAACCGCTTTCTCGCATTCCCCTTTTGTCATCTGCCTGTTCATACGGGGGAATTCATGTGCCCTGTAATGTGGAGAATACTGGAACATAAGGTTAAACCTCACATTCGGGATATTTTTTTTTGTCCATTCAATAATTGGCAGCGTGCAGCACTCGATATGGCCGGGAAGAACAAGCTGGCGCAGCAGGATCTCTCCGCTTTTGTATGCGGTCATAAAATTCCTGGTGACGATCGACCAGTAATCCGGGGCATTTGAATATTTACGCGCGCATTCATCATTACCGTATCTAAGGTCTCCCAGGTAAACATCCACCACTCCTTCAAGAAGCCTGGCAACTTCGCGGGAATAATACATATTTGAATTCCATACAACTGGCACATTGACCTTCAGATCGTTGAGGATTTTCAGTATCGTGTGAGTGTTCGGCGTCGGGGTCACAAAATTGACATTCTTTGAACCATAAGCTCGCTGCAATGTGATGATCCTGGCGATCTCCGCGGGTAATATCGGGATACCTCTTTTTGGCGCTGTAGATATTTGCCAGTTCTGGCAATAGACGCATGAAAAATTGCAGCCGGTGAGAAAAATCGTATGTGATGGTACAAGTTCAGCCTCTTCTCCCTGATGCAGGAACTCCGCAGAATAACGCGATATCGCATCCATTCTGCAATATCCCGTCTCTTTCTTTTTGCGATCTATTCCACAGCGCCTCTCGCAAAAATGACAATTTTGGAGTATCTTATCGGCAATAGCTACTTTCAGATCAAGGAGCGAGGAAGAGGCGCGGGGAGGAAGTTCCTCGATCGAACTTAAATTGTTGAACTTTTCCCTGAAAGAACTCATTGCTGTGTCGTGTAATTCCCAGAGTTCATGAATATCCATTTCCTTGCGCAGGGGAACGCTTATGGATCGGGAAATAATGAATTGCGAAGGAAGCTGGTCATTCGTTACCTTAACATATCTCTTGAGATTTATGGGGTCACTTGATTGCATTTTGAGCTTCAACGCGCTTTTATTTTTAATAATGGTGTTGAGAACTTCTTTTCCACTTCCATCCTGTGGATCGTATTGTAAGTGCAGAACGGTATTATTCGTCCATCGGGCGTAGCATAGTGAATCCCACACCGCTTGATCCTTTCAAGGTCCATATTATATAGATCCATGAAATGCATGGAACCAATAAAGAGAGTATGGCGGTGGAATTCTTTTGTAGCTTCCCCTGTTCCTTCCGTGAGAACATCGATAAAAAGCTTTTTCACATCAACCGATTTTGGCGCTTTTTCGAGATCGATGAATTTAGGCAATGCTGAGATGAGGCTGCCTATTCTTTTTATTTTTCCAAGGGACTTGCCTATCCATTTATCTCCGTTCAAAGCCAGTTCATCTATGTGTTCAAGAAGCCCCTCCACATCAATAAAGCGGGTTATGGGTATCATTTTTCCATTTTCAATATAAACATATGTACCCGTTCCGCAGTGCGGATGTACGGTGAATTCCACATTCGGGAGCCCTTCCTCCGCCATCAGGAAATGAGAGACAGGAACCACAAAGGGTACGGGATAGAAATCATCCCCTGTTATAGCGCCATCTGTCTGTTCTTCTACGAGATCAAACAGGTCCGGGATAGTAATCCTTTTTTTCATCATATCTTCTTTATTTATCCTTCCTGTAAATGAAATCGGCTGGAAATTGATCCCTTTGACCGTATCCATGTTATCGGCAGCGAACCGGATAATATCCCCTACCTGCATATCGTTCACACCTTTTGCGAGCGTAGGAACGAGAGAAACACTCGTCAAGCCTCCGTTTCTGCAATTTTCTATTGCTTTCAGTTTGATGGCAAGTGCATTGAAACCTCGGTTCTTGATATAAGGCTCTTCCGTCACCCCATCGAACTGCAAATAAACGGTATGGAGACCTGCATCATTTAATTGCTTGCATAAATCCAGGCTTCTTGCAAGTTCAACTCCATTTGTCGCCATCTGGATCTGCGTAAACTTAAACTCCTGGGCCATTTTTATTATCTGGACGATATCTTCACGCATCGTAGGTTCTCCCCCGGAGAACTGGACTGCGGGACATGGAACAGGTTTTTCATTCCGAAGCAACTGCATCATTGCCCTTATCTGGTCAAGGGACGGCTCGTAAAGATAACCTGACGCTGAAGCATTTGCAAAACAAACCGGACAGGACAGGTTGCAGCGGTTCGTCACATCAATATTTGCAAGGATAGTTGTTGTTTTATGAGATGTACAGATGCCGCACGAATGGGGGCAATTCCCGTCAGGTCCGCTTGGATTCGAGACCCCGCCCCCATCATGCGAGTAAGATTCAAAACGCTTGAATTGCTTTGCGTTCGACCAGTAAATATCCTTAAAATATCCGTGCTTTTCGCACGTTTTTTCCATGAAAATTTTCCCATTCTCCTCAAATATCGATGCCTCAATAACAGCAAGACATTCAGGGCACAACGATTTAGTCGATTTCATATAGACACACCCTCGATTATTATCTACAGATAACGCATATGTTGTATATCCGTTTTTCCCGGTTATCCGATCAATCATGTTAATCGGATAACTCTAATATCTATGACATATATACAAACCTTTTTTAGTACTTAAAGTATATCATGCTTTAAAAACGGATGTTTACAAATATGAAGCCAAACAATGAAAAGAAAGGTGATAAGAATTGGTAATCGGAGTAACACTGGTCAATGTAGTGCCAGGACAGGAAAAGACAGCTTATAGCGAGCTGGTAAAGATAAAAGGAATAAAAGATGTATATCATGTGTTCGGGGAATATGATTTCGTCGTAATAAGCAATGTCGAGGGATTGAGCGCATTGAATAAACTGGTCGATACGATAAGAGAAAGTGAAAATATCACAGCCACACAAACAATAGTCGGTGCTGAACTTTAAGAGGATGCTTAATGGTCATTGCCGATGAACTTGCGAAAAAGCAAAAGGCCATTAGTATCGCTGAATTTTTCGAAAAGAACAGGCAGATACTTGGTTTTGACTCAGGGACGCGAAGCCTGTTAACTTCTGTTAAGGAAGCGGTAGATAATTCTCTTGACGCCTGCGAGGAGTCGGGGATCCTTCCTGATATTTTTATTAAACTTGAAAATACATCAAAAACGAATTTGACCCTCATTGTTGAGGATAACGGGCCGGGAATCGTCAGGGAACAGATCCCAAGGGTTTTTGCAAAATTGCTATATGGCTCGCGTTTTCATGCTGTCAAGCAAAGCCGCGGGCAGCAGGGCATCGGCATTTCGGCCACAGTCCTGTATTCGCAGTTGACTTCAGGAAGACCGGTAAAGATCGTTTCAAAGATAGATCGCGATGCGCCTGCTCATTATTTTGAACTTCTTATTAACACCCAGACCAATGAACCGGAGATACTTATGGATAAGATCGTGGAATGGGACAGGCTCAGGGGAACGCGCATCGAACTTGAGATGGAAGCCTCATATGTAAAAGGGCGCAGGCAATCCGTCTATGAATACCTGAAAGATACGGCTATTGTAAATCCCCACGCCCGCATCACGCTTATCGAACCTGACAATAACCAGGTTATCTTTGATCGCGTAACGGACAAACAGCCTGTGCAGGCTGTGGAGATACTGCCGCATCCGCATGGCATTGAACTTGGAACGCTCATGAAGTTGCTTCGGTATACCGAAAGCGACAAACTCGAACCTTTCCTTCGCACCTCCTTTTCAAGAATAGGCGCAAAGACCGCTACCGAGATCTGCAGCAAAGCAGGGATTGGCCCTGAAACCGACCCAAAGAAGATAGCGCTTGATGAAGCAAAAAGGCTTCATGAGGCATTCAAGAAGGTAAAGATACTGGCGCCATCAACGGATTGCCTTTCTCCCATAACCGAGGAGCTTATCCGGAAAGGTGTTGGAAAAGAACATACTGTTGATTTCATTGAAACCACAACGCGTCCAGCATCTGTGCATAATGGTCATCCTTTTCTTGTGGAGGCGGGAATAGCCTACGGCGGGAATCTCCCTAAAGATGGAAAAGTCGAAATTCTCCGTTTTGCAAATCGCGTGCCTCTTCTCTATCAGCAGGGCGCGTGTGCAATAACGCATGCCATTGAAAATCTAAGCTGGAGGACTTATTCATTAGATCAGCCCGGCGGTTCATTACCTATCGGCCCTGCTATAATCCTGGTGCATGTGGCTTCAACGCATATTCCTTTTACCTCCGAATCAAAAGAAGCGATCGCCGATGTTCCTGAGATCATATCGGAAGTGGAACTCGCGCTAAAAGATGTGGCGCGGCGGCTTAAGTTGTACCTTTCAAGGCAGGACAATCTTGAAAAAAGGCGGGAAAAAGAAGAGATAATCTATGAGATCCTCCCGCGCATAGCAAAAAAAGTGGGAGAAATACTTGAGCGTCCCACGCCTGATATTACCCCGATCGTTGCAAAAATAATGAGGAACGTGTTTTGCCAGCGCGTAGTGAGGCAGAACGGGAACGGCTGTGAAGTTGAGATACGTTTTAAGAACCACGGTGATTCCGTTCATCATTTTAATCTTCATGAAACGCTTCCCTATCCGATCGAATCTCCCAGCCCTGAGCCAAAAATAATCCCTGTGGGGACGCAGATCGATCATGTATGGAAAATATCTCTTAAGCCCGATGAACAAAAAGCCATCATATACCGGTTGAATATTTCAGGAGATGAAGCGACAAAACTTCCCCAGCTTGTGGTTGAGGGCATAGAGAGTGAACTTATTACAGGCGCCAAGGCGGTCAATGTATGAATGAAACTGAGAAATCCAATAAGGAGATACGTGATTCCCTTTCAAAGACGACTCTTAAAAAACTTATCCAGGATTTCTATGAGCAATTTGAGAACGAGACCATCCCTCATATCGTTCTACCTTCAAGGACAAAGAAGAACATCGAATTGAACACGGATAGCGATGTGTGGGTATATGGCGACAGCGAGAGCATGAGAAGCGCTAAAACCGTAAAGGGAGCAACGCAACTTCTCAAAACCTCTCACGTCGTGGAACTTTTGATGAAAGGGCATCTTGACCAGAACAAAAGCTCGACACTGAGAGAATTATATTATATCAGCGAGAACTGGAATATCGCAAAATTCAATGAACAGTCCGAAAGCGACCGCCTGATCGAAGACCTTGAGATAATAACTGGCCTGCAGCGCGAGGATTTCCATGTGCGCCCTGAGGAGAACGGAGCGACGTTGTACGGTCCGATCAAGATCAAGGAATTAACAAAACGGGGCGACCGCACCATGCACTGCCAGGACGAGGTTGGAGAGGCGGGATACCAGATCCCTTATAATGTTGAGACCATAAAGTTCATGGAGCACGACGCAAAGTTCATCATCGCCATCGAGACCGGCGGTATGCAGGACAGGCTTATAGAGAACGGTTTTGATGAGAAATTCGATGCCATCCTCGTGCACTTAAAAGGCCAGCCCGCGCGCAGCACCCGGCGCATCATAAAGCGCATGAACGAAGAACTCAAGCTTCCCGTAGTTGTTTTCACAGACGGTGATCCCTGGAGCTTCCGCATTTACGCAAGCGTAGCCTACGGCGCCATCAAGAGCGCGCATCTTTCCGAATTCATGGCAACGCCAGCCGCCAAGTTCGTCGGCGTGCAGTCAACGGATATCGTGGAGTATGAGCTTTCTACTGACAAGCTCAATGACCAGGACATCAAGGCGCTTGAGAGCGAGCTTACAGACCCGAGATTTGACACGCCGTACTGGAAAGACCAGATAAACCTGATGCTAAAGATCGGGAAGAAGGCTGAGCAGCAGGCTTTTGCGGGGAAGGGTCTGGATTATGTGACGGATAAGTATTTGCCGGAGAGGTTGACGGAGATGGGAGTGATTTGATAGAAATTTTCTATAGCGAGGAAGATGAAGGCTATATTGCCATTGTGCCGGAACTGCCCGAATGCTCCGCTTTTGGGGAAACTGAGGAGAAAGCGTTGTAGGAAATCAAAGTTGTGATTGATTTGTGGATGGAAACTGCTAAAGATATGCAGAAAGATAAACTGTCATTCAGGTATTTATTCACAATATTATAAGTACTATAAATTACAAACAAAACACGCAGAAACAATGACTCAGAAACCAAGAACTATTGAAAAATCCATATTCCGAGAAAAAAAAATCAAAGCATCAGTTTCATCCATAAAAAAAAAGCATTCCGGACATCTTCAATCTTGCGTCGCTGGCAAACCTGTTAAATCCATTCAAGAAATGGGAGCGCCGTTTCATATTATGGATAAAGAAGACATCGAAAAAGAACTTTCTCGAATAAAGGAGATTTTCAATATGAACCCGGATGAGTTTTATAAAGCATGGAAAGAAGATAAGGTTCATGGTTTTCACGCATTGAAATTCGGGTGTTTGTATGAATACTACAGGAATGCATATGCGTGAATCTGAGGGAACGGGCAACTGAAATAAAAGGGATTTTTTATTCATCCTGCAAGGATATAATAGATGAACCTCCGTCATTTGAGATTATCCCGGATATTAAATATGCCGACTATGGAACTATCTTTGAAGAGGGGATAAAATTCATAGATGGCTCCTTCTTAAATTTTCTTGAAGAAATAAAGGAGGAAGATATTGGAAGATATGGTTATGAATATATTCGACCTGATACCGGCTTTTTCTTTCATTATCAAAATGAGGGAATTGAGAATGGAATTAGAAAACCACTTAACCATTTACACGTCGGAATATTGAAGAAGTATGCCAATGGAAATTTACTGGATTACCTTCCTGAAGAATTAAAAGAACATAAAGGTCCTCATTTTAAAGCTCCGGAAATAAAGTTCAATGAATTTATGGGAATGATTATTGTTTGTTTTTTTGCTGACAACAGGAGCTGTGAGGATATGATAAGAAGTCTGGGAGTGTAATTCATGGCAACGCCGATACTAAAGATCGGGAAGAAGGCTGAACAGCAGGCTTTTGCGGGGAAGGGGGCTGGATTATGTGACGGAATAGTATTTGACGGAGAGGTTGACGGCAGATGGGAGTGATTTGAGTTACGATGCCCGACTCGGCGTCGTCCTTTGAGTGCGCATGGGCGGCGGCGCAAGTGCGAGGGGTTTGGGAAGCTATTCAAGAAGCGAGCATAATGTTGAGAACATTGATAATTGTTGATAACATACCGAATTGATAACCTGACTTTGACAGGTAAATAATAATATTGTCCTCAGCATGTTTGTTATTGATGAAATACCAAACTAAACTAAGGACGGATGAAATAATCCCAAATGAGAATATATGCTTTCCCATTGG